>OBAA01000009.1_pt1 | contig 202862 bp, 153 predicted proteins | sample 1475961 | NCBI WGS metagenome assembly OBAA01 (sample SAMEA2579960, study PRJEB22360) | human gut metagenome | biome: human gut; feature: human-associated habitat; material: faeces | place: Denmark | collected 2008/2010 | reverse complement strand
ACTTGCTAAATTATATGCTTAAATATAAAATCCCTCAGATTGTTACGTTGACCCGAAGTAACCTTGTTATAAATCCGTTGATAGAACGGCAAGGGGGAAACTTTTTCCTTATATAGACTTGCTAAATTATATGCTTAAATACAAAATCCCTCAGGTTGTTACGTTGACTCATGATTGGGAATAATTTGGGAACATCTCCGATAAAAAGAAAAAGCTAAGTATTGAATTATCAATTACTTAGCTTTTATCTTTGTACCCAGACCCGGGGTCGAACCGGGATGGAAGTGAATCCACTGGTGTTTGAGACCAGCGCGTCTACCGATTCCGCCATCTGGGCATCTCTTGAAACATTGTTTGTTTCTCGATTGCGGTTGCAAAGGTACGACTTTTTTTCATACCTGCAAACTTTTCGGCATTTTTTTTCAAAAAAAGATAAATGTACTACGATTTATGGGATAACGGACAATGGTTTTCTAAAAATAAGCCCTATATTAGCGGAAACTTTAAAACGATTTTATATCATGACAAACAGCAATAATTATTGTGTCATCATGGGGGGAGGTATAGGTAGTCGGTTCTGGCCATATAGCCGCAAAAACCTTCCTAAACAATTCCTTGATTTCTTCGGGACCGGACGTTCTCTAATACAGCAAACGTTTGATCGTTATAAAAAAATAGTCCCTATAGAAAACATTTTTATTACAACCAATGTATTGTATAAAGAACTGATCCAAGAACAACTCCCAGAATTGGACAAATCACAAATTTTATTGGAACCCACCCGCAGAAACACTGCTCCATGTATAGCTTGGGCTTCCTATCATATAAAAAAACTCAATCCAAATGCCAATGTCATTGTCGCACCGTCCGACCACCTGATTTTAAAAGAAGATGAGTTCAAAGCTGCAATTTTGAAAGGCTTGGAATTTGTTTCAAACTCTCCTCAATTACTAACATTAGGTATCAAACCTAACAGACCGGAAACCGGCTATGGCTATATTCAGATTGAGGAAGAAAAACAAGGAGAATTCTTTAAAGTAAAAACATTCATTGAAAAGCCCCAATTGGAATTTGCCAAAGTATTCGTAGAAAGTGGAGAATTCTATTGGAACTCAGGAATATTCTTATGGAATATCAATACAATTTTAGAAGCCTTCAATGAGATTATGCCCGAAGTTTGTACCAAACTGACTAACGGAGAAGAAGATTTTGCCTCCTGTCCCAATATCTCCATTGACTATGGAATCATGGAGAAAGCCAACAATGTTTTCGTCCAATTGTGCGACTTCGGATGGGCAGATTTAGGTACATGGGACTCCTTGTATGATATATCATCCAAGGACCAAGAAGGTAACGTCGTAGTAAACGGAAACTCCTTATTATATAACAGCTATAATAATGTAATAGTAGTGCCAGAAGGGAAATTAGCCGTAATACAGGATCTAGAAGGTTATTTAGTAGCCGCAAGAGACAATGTATTACTCATATGCAAAAAAGATGACGAAAGCGCTATCCGAAAATTCGTAAATGACGTACAAATAAAACTAGGAGATCAGTTTGTATAAAAACAGGTAACCGGAGTTTAATCATAAAGGAAAGCGGGAAACAGAATATCCGTTTCCCGCTCTTTATATTTACTAAGAAAGAAAAAGATTACTTGTCACCACCTTCCCAGGCTTGATTGATTGCTGTTGCCACCTCCACAAATTCTTCATTTGTCAGTTTCAACTTCGGATTAGAAAAAATCATATCCGACTCTTTCTGAATAGGAATCAGATGAATATGTGCATGAGGAACCTCTAATCCGATTACTGCCTCACCTACTTTCTTGCACGGAAAAACCTTTTGAATAGCAAGCGCCACACTCTTTGCAAAAACATGCATAGCAGCCAGTTCATTATCCTCCAAATCAAAGATATAGTCCACCTCACATTTCGGAACAACCAACGTATGCCCTTTGGCTAACGGATTGATATCCAGAAAAGCATAGAACTGGTCATTTTCAGCCACTTTATAGCTAGGAATCTCACCTGTAATAATTCTACTAAATATTGTTGCCATATCTATAAGTATTAAATAAGGCAGCCCCGCATAGCGGACCTGCCTTATATATTAAAATGAAATATTCACAACTTCTAAGCTGATTTTACCTTGCGGAATAGTGATTTCAGCCACATCACCCACTTTTTTTCCTAACAAACCCTGTGCTATCGGAGTGTTTACCGAAATCTTGCCCAATTTTAAATTCGCTTCGCTTTCGGCTACGATAGTATAAACCATCTTCATTCCGGTCTTGGCATTCTTCAATTCTACTTTCGTCAAAATTTGCACTGTATCTGCATTCATTTTTGAAGTATCAATAATTTTAGCATCACCAATAGTTGATTTCAGCTGGCTGATCTTCATCTCCAATAGACCTTGCGCCTCTTTGGCAGCATCATATTCGGCATTTTCTGACAAGTCTCCCTTATCACGCGCTTCGGCAATAGCCGACACAATTTTAGGACGTTCTACTGATTCCAGATATTTCAGTTCCTCAATCAGTTGCTTGTAACCTTCTTCTGACATATAAGCCATAATGTTTTCCTCCTTTTAAATTATATAATTATTCATTGTTCCAGTTATGCCTATAAAAACAAAAAGAATTCCGACATGGAAATGTCGGAACCCTCTTTGGTATTTCAAGTCTTGCAAAGATAGACTTTTATCTAATACGAGTCAAGTTTATAAGGATGCTATGTAACATGTTTAAACAAATTCAACTCATAATTAGCTTTTTACAAGAGTTTTTTAATGGCTTCATCCAAATCTTTAATATTCTCACCACGGGCACTTAATTCATTATTACGATTTACCAAAAATACCGAAGGCAGATTAGTTACATTATATAATGAAATGTATGAAGAATAAGCGCCATTAGCGTCACGTACACAGACCCAAGGCAGATTATCTGCAGATGTTTTCCAAAAGTGTTCATCACCATCCAGTGAAATCTGGTAAATCTCGAACCCTTGAGAAGCATACTTATTATAAAGTTCACGTAACGCCAAATTATGTGCAGCAGACATTGCATTGTTATATACAGTAAAATCGATCAGCACCACTTTACCCTTCAAATCGGTCAGACTGCGTGTATTGCCTTTCAAGTCTTTCAGCTGAATATCAATAATGCTGGCTTCCTTGATTTTATCTTCAGGAATTTCCATGGTCTGCTGACGGGGAGTACGGGTATTCTTCATTCCTTTTATAACCATATTGTACAAGTTGCGTGAACGGTCGGCATGTGGATAAGCATTATTCAGACTCGTAGCCACCGCAGCGAAACACTTCACATCCTCCTTATTTGTCAAAGGATCAAAAATCATATACCCATTCAACGACTGGAATAAAGCGAAATAAGCATATGGCATATTTGGAGCCGCAAAAATATATTCTCGTTTCACTTTATTCTTGTAATTGTTTACCATAGCCAAAAGGCTGTCTTGTGCGATGCCCGCAGGGATATTACGGTTCTGACCGAGTTTGTCCACATTCTTCTGCAAATCAGCTTGCAGCAACACCAATTCCTTTATTTTCAAATTGTTTTCCGAACCTTCAATACGATAGGCAGTCGCAAAATCATTTATCTCAGCCTTAACTGATACTGTTTCCGTAGAGTCTACAGCAAAGTTTATCACTTTATTATCTAAACGCAAACGATAGAATTCAGGAGATTCCGGGCGCTTCTGTGCAAAACTAAAACTTCCGCTACTGCCCAATTTTGCCGAATCAAGCGCTACTATGCCATCCAATCCCGACGCTTCCAAATAAAGCATCTTATCTTCAGCACCATTAATTTCACCTTGAACTTTGAACTTCGGTGCATTATCGCAGGCGCTCAACCCTATCAACAGAAGTGCGAGCAAAAAATATACATTCTTTTTCATCGCTAAAATTAATATAAATGTGTGTTCTCTTAATAATTTTGGATGCAAAGATACGTCTTTTCGTGGTTTGTCAAAGCATTTATCCACCTTCTTACACATTAAAATGAAAAAAAACAGTAATCATAGTAACTTTTTATCTCATTCTCACCAAATTAGAAGAATAAATGCCTATCTTTGCACGAATTTTAGACGAAAAATATATTAAAACATTTTTTATGATCAATCCAATTGTTAAGACGATCGAGCTTCCTGATGGTAGAACCATCACACTCGAAACGGGAAAGCTGGCAAAACAGGCAGACGGTTCTGTAATGCTCCGCATGGGTAACACCATGTTGCTAGCTACTGTTTGTGCAGCAAAAGATGCAGTTCCCGGTACAGATTTCATGCCCCTTCAGGTAGAGTACAAAGAAAAATATTCAGCATTCGGACGTTTTCCCGGTGGCTTTACCAAAAGAGAAGGCAAAGCTTCAGATTATGAAATCCTGACTTGCCGACTGGTAGACCGCGCATTGCGTCCTTTATTCCCCGATAATTTCCATGCAGAGGTTTACGTAAACATTGTTCTTTTCTCAGCTGATGGAATAGATATGCCTGATGCATTGGCAGGATTGGCCGCTTCAGCAGCATTAGCCGTTTCCGACATTCCTTTCGGCGGACCGATTTCTGAAGTACGCGTAGCACGTATCGATGGCCAGTTCGTTATCAACCCCACTTTCGAACAACTTGAGAAAGCTGATATGGATCTGATGGTTGCAGCCACATATGACAACATCATGATGGTAGAAGGCGAAATGCAGGAAGTCAGCGAACAAGACTTGCTGGCTGCCATGAAGGCTGCTCACGAAGCAATCAAAGTTCATTGTAAAGCGCAGATGGAACTGATGGAAGAAGTCGGTTCTACAGTAAAACGTGAATACTGCCACGAAGAAAACGATGAAGATTTACGCAAAGCCGTACGCGAAGCTTGTTATGATAAAGCATACGCCATCGCTGCTTCAGGAAACAGAAACAAGCATGAACGTCAAGATGCTTTTGATGCCATCCGCGATGAATTCAAAACTCAATATACAGAAGAAGAACTGGAAGAAAAAGGTGCATTAATCGACCGTTACTACCACGATGTGGAAAAGGAAGCCATGCGTCGTTGTATTCTTGATGAAGGCAAGCGTCTGGACGGACGTAAGACAACTGAAATTCGCCCTATCTGGTGCGAAGTAGGTTATCTGCCCGGCCCTCACGGTTCTGCCATTTTCACCCGTGGTGAAACTCAGTCTTTAACTTCTGTCACATTAGGCACCAAGCTAGATGAGAAAATCGTAGACGATGTTCTGGATCAACACAGAGAACGATTCTTGTTACACTACAACTTCCCCCCTTATTCTACCGGTGAAGCAAAAGCACAACGTGGTGTAGGTCGTCGTGAAATCGGTCACGGGCACTTGGCATGGCGTGCTTTGAAAGGACAAATTCCTGCAGGCTACCCATACACAGTACGTGTAGTATCTGATATCATGGAATCAAATGGTTCTTCTTCAATGGCTACTGTCTGTGCAGGAACGCTTGCATTAATGGATGCCGGTGTTGCCATGAAAAAACCAGTTTCAGGTATTGCCATGGGCTTGATTAAGAATGCAGGTGAAGAAAAATATGCCGTATTGTCTGATATTCTTGGAGATGAGGATCACTTGGGTGATATGGACTTCAAGGTTACAGGTACTCGTGATGGTATCACTGCTACACAGATGGACATCAAGGTAGATGGTCTATCATTCGAAATCTTGGAAAAAGCGTTACTGCAAGCAAAAGAAGGTCGCGAACATATTCTTAACAAGTTAACCGAATGTATAGCCGAACCTCGTAAAGATTTGAAACCGCATGCTCCTCGTATTGAAACGATGACTATTCCTAAAGAGTTCATTGGGGCTATCATCGGTCCGGGCGGAAAGATTATCCAAGGTATGCAGGAAGAAACCGGAGCAACCATCACGATTGAAGAAACTGATGGAGTAGGTCGCATTGAGATTGCGGGAACAAACAAGAAATGTATTGACGATGCTATGCGCATTATCAAGGGTATCGTTGCCGTTCCCGAAGTCGGTGAAGTCTATGTAGGTAAAGTCCGTTCAGTAATGCCATATGGCGTGTTCGTAGAATTCTTGCCTGGTAAAGACGGATTGTTACACATCTCTGAAATTGACTGGAAACGTCTTGAAACAATAGAAGAGGCCGGTTTAAAAGAAGGGGATGAAATAGAAGTGAAGTTACTTGATATTGATCCCAAGACAGGTAAATTCAAGCTCTCTCACAAAGTATTACTGCCTCGTCCTGAAAAGCAAGAAAAGAAATAAGAACATTCTTTTTTATACCATAAAGAGCGCAACCTGTTATAGGTTACGCTCTTTTTTTTAAGGCAAGCCATTAATAATAATGTAAAATAAAAAAGCGCAACTAAATAATAATTAGTCGCGCTATCTGATATATCATACAAAAGAAATTCCTCCGCTTTATATGATATCCGGTTATAAGGTAGGATCAATCTTCTTGAACTTCGAAATCATCTTTACCTACTCCGCAAAGAGGGCAAACCCAATCATCTGGAATATCTTCAAATGCTGTTCCCGGAGCGATTCCACCTTCAGGATCTCCTTCTGCCGGGTCATAAACCCAACCACATACTGTGCAAACGTACTTTTTCATAATTGTCTCTGTTTTATGTTTTAAATATTCTTTAAATACATAACAAATATACAAGGAAATTGTTTACTTGCAAACTATCCCACTAATATTTTTTTAAGCTCTTCCATTCCTTCGGACGCACCTTTCTGAATTACATGCACTTTACGTCCCGATGCAATGGGCACCTGCTTAGGATCTATTAAATAAACAGGAGTGCGGGCAGGCACATAATTCAACAAACCGGCAGCAGGATATACATTAAGCGAAGTTCCTATAATTAAAAAGATATCAGCTGTTTCAGCATATTCAATTGCAGTTTCAATCATAGGAACAGATTCACCAAACCATACAATGAACGGACGAAACTGGGAACCGTCTCCGGCCAAGTCTCCCAAATGTATCTCATATTCTTCCGGCTTTAATTCTTTAATATAAGCTGGATTATTAGGTTGCCAACTAGATGTCACCTTGGTCAGTTCGCCATGTAAATGAATAATATGCGAACTTCCGGCACGCTCATGCAAATTATCAATATTTTGAGTGATAACAGTCACATTAAAGAACTTTTCCATCTCAGAAACCAGTTCATGCCCCCGGTTAGGCTTTACAGCAAGCAACTGTTTACGACGCTCATTATAAAAATCAATCACCAATTTAGGGTTTGCCGCATACCCTTCCGGAGTAGCCACTTGTTCCACCGGATACTGATCCCATAAACCACCTGCATCACGAAATGTACTGATACCGCTTTCTGCACTCATTCCAGCACCTGTTAAAACTACTAAATTCTTCATTTCTAGTCCTCCTCTTTTAACTAAACACACAAAAATAAGAAAAATTAAATTGTTAAAAACAGATTCATTCAAATAAAACACCTACCTTTGTGCGTTTTGTATAAAACATCTTATAAAATAAATAGTTATGGATAAATTCAGTTACGCCATCGGCCTTGGTATTGGCCAGAATTTATTGAGCATGGGTGCTCAAAGTATTAATGTTGAAGACTTTGCTCAAGCAATCAAAGACGTATTAGATAGAAAAGAAACGGCTATCAGCCACAACGAAGCACGTGAAATCGTAAACAAGTACTTTGAAGAGCTGGAAACCAAATTGAATGCAGAGAATATTGAAAAGGGAAAATCATTTTTGGAGGAAAACGCAAAAAGACCGGGGGTCGTGACACTTCCCAGCGGCTTACAGTACGAAGTTATCACAGAAGGTAACGGAAAAAAACCGAGTGCAACCGACCGTGTAAAATGCCATTATGAAGGTACCTTGATTGATGGGACTTTGTTTGACAGTTCTATCAAACGCGGCGAACCGGCTATCTTTGGTGTGAACCAAGTAATCAAAGGATGGGTGGAAGCACTCCAACTGATGACTGAAGGTGCTAAATGGAAACTTTTCATTCCTTCAGAACTAGCCTATGGAGCACAACAGGCAGGAGAAATGATTCCTCCTCACAGCACATTGATTTTTGAAGTAGAATTAATCGAAGTATTATAATTATTAAAGCATTTAAGGCAAATGAAAAAAATTAGTTTTTTTGTAGCAATCGCTGCTGCAGCCAGCTTGGCTTCTTGTACAGCCCAAGCACCGAAAGCAAACATGAAGAATGACGTAGACTCACTTTCTTACATGATGGGTATCACCAACACGCAAGGTCTGGATATGTATATGAGCCAACAACTGGGCGTTGACACAGCCTATATGGCCGACTTCATCAGAGGTGTTAAAGAAGGTACCAGCAAGACAAGTCCTAAAGATGTTGCTTATATGGCAGGTCTTCAGATTGGTCAACAAGTTGGTGGACGTATGTTCGATATGATGAGCCAACGTATTTTCGGAAATGACTCTACTCAAAGTTTAAGTAAAGAAAACTTCCTGGCAGGTTTCATGGCTGCTTTGCAGAAAAAAGGCATGAATGTTACTATGGAAGAAGCCAACGCCTACGTTCAGTCTAAAGCAGAAGCAATCAAAACAAAAGCTACTGAAGCCCAATTCGCTGAAAATAAGGCTGCCGGTGAAAAATTCCTAGCTGAAAATGCAAAGAAAGAGGGTGTTAAAACTACATCAAGCGGATTGCAATATAAGATAATTAAAGAAGGTAACGGCGCTGTTCCTACCGATTCTTCTAAAGTAAAAGTAAACTATAAAGGTACTTTGATTGACGGAACTCAGTTCGACAGTTCATATGATCGTAAAGAACCGACTACTTTCCGTGCTAATCAAGTAATCAAAGGATGGACTGAAGCACTGACAATGATGCCAGTAGGTTCTAAATGGGAACTTTACATCCCTCAAGACTTGGCTTATGGTGCACGTGAAGCCGGTCAGATTAAACCTTTCTCTACTTTGATTTTCGAAGTAGAACTGGTTGGAATTGAAAAATAACCTCATTTTAATACGATTTACAAAAAAGCGTGGAACATTCGTGTCTCACGCTTTTCTTTTAACTTGTCCTTCTACAAATCAAATTTTCTTTTCCTTTATATCTGTACGTGCCTCAACAACATTTACTACATAATCGCCTAATTTTTCGCATTCGCTGATAATATCCATATAATGATCCCCCGTCTGATAATTATATTCCTTATTATTCACATCCAATACATTCTGATCCTTCAACTGGTTGCGGTAATTGTTTCTCTCATTCTCTATATTAAATGATTTGTTAGGATCAACCAAATGATATTCGTCTTCTTCCAAAGATACCATTTGTTGCAGTGGAAGGCTGTACGAAGGCAGTCACAAATGCACCTGTCAACAATCCGGTGAAGCGATTCGTGGTCATAGCACCCAAAATATGGCGCAAATGCCCACCTGTCAGTTTTTGCAAAGCCTTACTCACGGTTTTCATACCATATATCAGAAGTACCAGTGAACCTATCAGTTTCAAAAAAACAAATATTGACATGTAGATTCTCTTTTATTTAGACTCTCTTCTTTCTTACACTTTATTAAAAAACACAGAGGCACAAAGTATTTAACCCATCATAGGTTAAACCTTGCACCTCTGCACCTATTCTGTTCACCATAGCCCTTTCAGGTCAGGATTTCTTTTCCTTCACATTGCTACTGGCTTCCACCACATTTACTACATAATCGCCCAGTTTTTCACATTCTCCAATAATATCCATATAGTGCACCCCCATCTGATAATCATACTCCTTATTATTCACATCCAGCACATTTTGGTTCTTTAGCTGATTACGATAGTTATTTATTTCATTCTCTATATTAAACGATTTATTCACATCTACCACATGATGCTCATCTTCCACCAACGAAATCATCTGAGACAAAGCATCATCAGTCAACTGGAACATCTGATGAATATGATCATACTGTTTCGGAGTAAAATCCATATCACTGCGATGTTTACGATTGATAGTACGTGCCAAATTATAACAGCTGTCCCCGATACTTTCTATTTCAGTCACTTCACGAAGCATAGCACGAATTTGCAACTTACTTTCAGAACTCAAACGCCCGTCGGATACCTGATTCAGATAATTAGCGATCTCCACCTCCATGTTATCGCTTATATTCTCATATTTCTCAATACGACTGAACAATTTGTTAAAGTCATTGTCATTAGTGGTGTGAAGCAGATCCCGCACCATGCCAAACATACGATGAGTACGCTCTGCAAAGAGATTGATTTCCTTGCGTGCCTGCAATATAGAAAGCTCTGCCGTAGAAAGCATACCACCTGTAATAAAGCGCAAACGATATTCCTCATCCTGCTCTCTCTGAGGAATGATTTTACAGACAGTTTTCTCTATCAACTTGACAAACCAAATAAGAATCAACACATTGCATATATTAAAAGTAGTATGAAAAGCAGACAGTTTAAAAGATACGGCAACAGCCGGATCTGCTGTTCTCATTATATCTTCTACAAACCATGAAACCCCCATAGTTACAGGCTTGAAAAGGCATAACACCCAAATAACCCCAAAAACATTGAACACCAAATGAGCCAGCGCAGCCCTCCTAGCCTGCGTATTGGCAGTCAGTGCGGCAAGGTTAGCGGTTATAGTGGTACCAATATTCTCGCCAAGTACCAACGCAGCCCCCAGCTCAAAACTAATCCAACCATTGGCACACATAATCAAAGTAATAGCCATCGTTGCAGCCGATGCCTGTACAATCATGGTAAGAACTGTACCGATGACAACAAATAAGATAACAGAACCAAATCCCATATCAGTATAGTTCTGAACAAAAGACAACATTTCGGGGTTTCTACTTAAGTCAGGAGCATTCGTCTTCAAGAGAGAGAGGCCCATAAACAAAAAAGAGAAACCGAATATAAATTCTCCAATGGATTTACGGTTACTCTTTCCTGAAAATAATAAGGGTACGCCAACAGCCAATAACGGAAGTGCCATAGCAGCAATATCTACTTTAAACCCTAACGCAGATATAATCCATGCAGTGACAGTGGTACCGATATTTGCCCCCATAATGACTCCAATTGATTGTGAAAGTGTAAGGAGTCCGGCATTAACGAAACTTACTACCATAACAGTAGTAGCAGAAGAGGATTGAATTAACGCAGTGATAAGAACACCGGTTAGCACTCCGGTTACCCGGTTGGTGGTCATCGCTGTGAGGATTTTACGCAGTCTGTCACCAGCAAACTTTTGCAGCCCCTCACTCATGATTTTCATTCCATAAAGGAATAGCGCCAGTGAACCTAGCAGCTTTAAGAAATCATAAAAAGAATACTCCATCTTTAATTAATTTGGTAGGAATTGGCTAATCTCCCTTTTATTCAGTAAATTTCAAGCCGTTTCACTACGTTAGTAATAATTATTACGATTATGTTACAAATCTGTTGCAAAAATAACAATATTTCAAAGAACTTCCCAATCGGAAGCTCACTTTTGGATATTTATAATGGTTTTAATCTAGATATCCCATACGGGCCGGTCAGTGCCAAAGTCAATAACAAAGTAGAAGGACTCAATTACCGGGCCTATAATAATAAGGATGTAGAGTTCCTGAACATACTGAATCCTTCAGGAATGCGTACCTATGTCCGTTCGCTCTGCTTCATCTTGTGCAAAGCGGTGGAGGACTTATACCCTGATGGAAAAATCATGCTTGAACATCCCGTATCCAAAGGATATTATTGCGCCTTGCAGATAGGACGCGAAACCGGGCTGGATGATGTTTCCCGTATTAAGCAGCGAATGAAAGAGATTGTGGAAGCCAACATCCCTTTCCACCGTTTTGAATGTCACACAACTGAAGTAGTAGAACTATTCCGCCGGAAAGGAATGATGGACAAAGTTAGACTGCTTGAAACTTCAGGGGAACTTTACTCCTATTATTATACTTTAGAAGATACCATTGACTACTACTATGGCAGTCTGTTGCCCAGCACCGGATATATCCGCAAATTCGACATTGTTAAATACTATGACGGCTTGTTGCTGCGAGTCCCCAACCGTCAGAATCCGGAAATATTGGAGGAAGTAGTAAAACAAGAAAAAATGCTGGAAGTATTCAAAGAGCACCGACGCTGGAATCAGATTTTAGGTGTGGGTACTGTAGGAGATTTCAATGTGGCCTGTAATGAAGGTTATGCCACCGATCTGATTAATGTGTCTGAAGCCTTGCAGGAAAAAAAAATTTCCAATATTGCTGATGAGATATACCACAGAGGAAAAAACGGTCAAAGAGTAAAACTGGTTCTTATCTCCGGTCCATCCTCTTCTGGTAAAACGACTTTCAGCAAACGGCTCAGTATCCAGTTGATGGCAAACGGGCTGAAACCTTACCCCATCTCCCTGGACAATTACTTTGTTGACCGAGAAAAGACACCAAAAGATGAAAAAGGTGATTATGATTACGAATCATTGTATGCATTGGATTTGGAGTTCTTCAACAAGCAATTACAAGATCTGCTTCATGGAAAGGAAGTAGAGTTACCACGTTTCAACTTCACCACAGGAAGAAGGGAATTTAAAGGTGACAAACTTAAGATTGACGATAACATGATATTGATTCTCGAAGGGATTCATGCACTTAACCCCGAATTAACCCCTCATATTCCCGCCGAGAATAAATATAAAATATATGTATCGGCATTAACCACTATTCTGCTGGACAATCATAATTATATTCCGACTACCGACAACCGTTTGTTGCGCCGTATTATCCGCGATTACAAATACCGTGGCTATTCCGCAGAGGAAACAATCAGAAGATGGCCCAGCGTACGCGCCGGAGAAGAAAAATGGATCTTCCCATATCAGGAAAATGCAGATGCCATGTTCAATTCTGCCCTGTTGTTTGAACTGGCCATTATGAAGGATTATGCCATTCCTATTCTAAGGAATGTTCCCAATAACAAACCGGAATATTCAGAAGCATACCGTTTACGCAAATTCTTGGAATATTTCGCTTCGGTACAAGATAAAGAATTGCCTCCCACTTCTTTACTGAGAGAGTTTTTAGGAGGAAGCAGTTTCCGGTATTAACCTGTTATTAAACAGTATATAAGTTTTGTTTATGTGCAAAACAAACAGTAATTTCGGCCATTATTAAACAAGTATAAGTGAATGCACTCCAAAGGCTATAGAAAACTGTTCAACTGCCTGATGTTCTACTACTAAGAACATTTCTTCTTCAGGAGGGTATGCCAAAAGCCAGCAGACTGTACATTACACCACCATAAAGATGGATTAAATGACAGCGTATCTTACTTTTGGCATACGTTTCTTTCTATTTGATATCTTATTCTCTTGCACATCAATTGGTCGGATCCATTAATCCGCCCTTATGGAAATTTCTATTTATGAACCAGTAGACCTTATTATAACTCTTATGAAAACAACAATCAACGGTATGACAGACCGTATCCGACGCCTACGTCAAGAATCTTTTGATACACAACCTTCTTTGTCCATAGAACGTGCTCTGATAGAAACCGAATTTTACAAAGAAAACGAAGGAAAGTATCCAATTCCTATTCTAAGAGCACTGAACTTCCTTGAAATCTGTAAACGGAAAACTATATACATAGGTGAAGACGAACTGATTGTAGGTGAACGTGGACCACGCCCCAAAGCCGTATCGACTTTCCCTGAACTGACCTGTCACAGCGTGGAAGACCTTCATGTATTGAACACCCGCGAATTGCAGCGTTACACCATCAGCCAGGAAGATATAGACACCTATGAGCGCGAGGTAATTCCTTATTGGAAAGGGCGCACCCAACGCGAACGCATCTTCAATCACGTTCCCAAAGAATGGAAAGAAGCTTACGAAGTAGGAATGTTCACTGAATTCATGGAACAACGAGCCCCCGGCCATACTTCTCTGGACGGAAAGGTTTATCAACATGGCATGCTGGATTTGAAAGAACGTATTGCACATGAGTTGAAAAATCTGGATTTTATGAATGATCCAGAAGCAACCGACAAACAAGAAGAACTGACCGCCATGTCCATCTCCTGTGATGCCGCTATCATTTTTGCCGAACGCCATGCCGAACTGGCCGAAAAGATGGCTGGACAAGAAACCGATCCGAAACGCAAAGAGGAACTGAAAAAAATAGCGGAAATCTGCCGATGGGTTCCTGCACATGCCCCCCGTACTTATTGGGAGGCCATACAAATGTACTGGTTTGTCCATCTCGGCACCATTACAGAGCTGAACGGATGGGACGCCATGAATCCAGGACATTTTGACCAGCACCTCGCTCCTTTCTATGAAAAAGACCTGGAAGAAGGAATACTGACCCGTGCAGAGGCCAAAGAACTGATGTCATGTTTCTTTATCAAAGTAAATAATCAGACAGCCCCACCCAAAGTTGGCATCACCGCCAAAGAAAGCGGTACCTACAATGACTTTACCAATCTGAATATCGGTGGCATCAAACGTGATGGTAGCAACGGAGTCAGCGAAGTATCCTATATCATGCTCGAAACAGTAGATGATCTTCACCTGTTACAACCCGGAAGCGCCCTGCACATCAGTGTATGCACCCCGGAGCGTTTCCTGCGCGAAGGCTGCAAAGTAATCCGTAAGGGCTATGGCTACCCATCTGTATTCAATCCCGACACATACGTCATGGAACTGATGCGACAGGGAAAAACACCGGAGGACGCTCGTGAAGGCGGATGTAGCGGATGCATAGAAGTAGGCGCTTTCGGAAAAGAAGCTTACATACTGACCGGTTACCTTAACGTACCCAAGATATTGGAAGTCACCTTGCACAACGGAACAGATCCTGTATCAGGCAAGAAAGTAGGCTTGGTAACAGGAGATCCCTGCACCTTCCGGAGTTATGAAGAACTTTATGACGCATTTCTTAAACAAATCCATTATTTTGTAGATATGAAAGTACGCGTCAGCAACTACATTGACCGTATGTTCGCCAAATACGCTCCCGCCACTTTCCTGTCTTTGTTCATTGATGACTGTATCGCCAAAGGAAAAGATTATTATAACTGCGGACCGCGTTATAACACAAGCTATATTCAATGCACCGGTTTGGGTACTATTACCGACAGCCTCTCCGTTCTGAAAAAACATGTATTCGAAGAACGTAAATTCAATATGGAGCAAATCATCCATGCTACCGATACCAACTTCGAAGGACAGGAAGCCATGAGACAGTTCATACTGAACCGTACCCCTTTCTTCGGTAACGATGACGAATATGCAGACCGCATCGCCATCCAGATCTTTAACGACCTTTACGATGCCATCGAGGGAAAGCCGAACACCAAAGGCGAATGTTTCCATCTGAACATGTTGTCTACCACCTGTCACGTTTACTTCGGCAAAATGATGAATGCCACCCCCAACGGCCGTCTGGCCGGACGTGCCATCAGTGACGGTACCTCACCCTCACACGGAGCAGATACCCACGGGCCATCCGCCGTTATAAAATCATTAGGAAAACTGGACCAGGTGAAAAGCGGAGGCACTCTATTGAATCAGCGCTTCCTGCCTTCACTTCTTAAACACGATGAAGACATAGCCAAACTGGCAAGCCTCATCCGCAGCTATTTTGCTTTAGGAGGACATCACATTCAGTTCAACATAGTAGATACCGCTACCCTGCATGCCGCCCAAAAACATCCGGAAGAATACCGGGACCTATTGGTACGCGTAGCTGGATACAGTGATTACTTCAATGACATGAATACAGATTTACAATATGACGTAATAGCCCGCACGGCACAAGAAACCTTCTGACAAGATGAGTCTGATTTTCGACATCAAACGCTATGCCATCAATGACGGACCGGGCATCCGCATCACACTTTTCATGAAAGGATGCCCGCTCTCGTGCGTATGGTGCCATAATCCCGAAGGCATTCGTAACGGAAAAGACAAACTATACACAGCCAAGAAATGCCTCGGCTGTGGAACTTGTCTGAAAGTATGTCCCAATGGGGCACTGACACTGGCTCCCGAGGGTATTATCACCGACAAACAAAAATGCGTGTTATGCGGACGCTGTGCCGAAGAATGTCCGGCAATGGCTATCGAGATATCAGGAACGGAATATACCGCCGAATACCTGATGCATGAAATAGAAAAGGAAATTCCATTTATGGATCAATCGGGCGGTGGAGTTACTTTTTGTGGTGGAGAACCGTTGCTTCATCCCGAATTCTTGATTGATATACTGAAACGTTGCGGACAACAGGGAATTCATCGGGCGGTAGATACCACCCTGCTTGCCCGCAAAGAAACAGTGGATGAAGTGATGCGGAATTGTGAACTATTGCTTATCGACTTAAAATCAATGGACAGTACCGTACACCAGACATTCTGTGATGTTCCCAATGAATTAATTTTGGAGAACATCCGCAGAGTAGCAGAAGCTGACTTCCCTTATTATATCCGTATTCCATTGATTGAAGGAGTGAATGCAGATGAAAAGAACATAAAGCTGTCTGCCGAATTTTTGGCCAGTCTTCCACGGCATCCTGAGATAATTAACCTATTACCTTACCATGATATAGGAAAGGGAAAGCATGCAAAGCTAGGCAGTATCTATAACCCTAAAGGATATAAAATGCAAACGCCATCCGAGGAAGTACAACAGCAGTGCATACAAATCTTGACTGATTACGGTTTAAAAGCAACCATAGGTGGATAATTATATATCATCGTTCTGTAGTAAAAGGACCTTCGTACCCCAAAAACGTGCCCCGTCCTCCGTTATCAAATAATCTTCCTCATTACGCAACTCTGTAAACTCACGATAACTCTCCAACTTATCATAATCGATAAAATCCTTAAAGCATTTCTCCGCTTTCCAACAATCTATTAATATAGATACCCGGTTCTATAGTAAGTTCAAATTCCGGTTCCAAAGATCCGGCCAGCCTTAATAATTTACGGCTGACCTAAGTACTTTTCTAATGAATCACCTGTCTTTTAGCAACTGCTTTTTCCAAACACTTCTTCAAATCCGCGGCAGAACCAGTTTCTGTCACTCCCACCCTCTACGCTTTCTCACACAAGGCAGGCTGGATCCCATCCATACAATATGATATCCATATCGCCAATCCGGCATAGGGCAAGTCCCAAAAATAAAGAGAAGTATAACCTTGGCGGAAATGATAAGTATTATCCGCATAGTCGCCACTCTCCTCGTTATCCCAAATAGCAAGAAACCTATCCCCACGTTTTTTCAAACTGTTACGATGGGTTGTATAAGTTTCTTTTGCAAACATAATCTTATGTTTTTTATATAGATGACAGGTAAAGATAGCCATCCCCTTAAAATAATCCCCCCAAAAAGGAAGATTATTACAATACAATTTCCTATTTTTGTCGCAATAAACAAGGAAATAAAAATATTATGGCACAAGGCTCACGTCAAGTACAAACACAAGCCCAGCAACAAATACAAACCTTATCTCCACAACAGATACTGGTAGTGAAATTGCTGGAACTGCCCACTGTGGAGCTGGAAGAACGTATCCATTCCGAAATACTGGATAATCCGGCCCTGGAGGAAGGGAAAGAAATGCCCGAAAATGAAGATGACAACACAGAATACGTTGAGAACGAAGACGGAAATACAGACTCGAACGAAGATTTTTCATTAGGCGATTACAGCAACGAAGATGATATTCCCGATTATAAACTACAGGAACATAATCGCTCCAAAGAAGGAGTAGCCGAAGAAATCCCTTTCTCGGATGCCGTATCTTTTTATGAAATATTGAAAGACCAGTTGCAGATGCAGGAACTTACCCCAGAACAACGAGATATAGCAGAATACTTGATCGGTTCATTGGACGATGACGGCCTGTTACGCAAAAATATGGAGTCTATCATGGATGAACTTGCCATCTATCGAGGCATCTATACCACTGAGGAGGAATTAAATAAAATCTTGGAAATAATCCAAGACTTTGATCCGGCAGGTATCGGTGCCCGCAGTTTACAAGAATGTCTTCTGCTACAAATACAAAGAAAAGCCGATTCACCGTTAAAACAAATAGAACTGGACATCATCGGTAAATGCTGTGATGAGTTTACCCGCAAAAACAAAGAAAGGATTATCCAAAAACTAGGTATTACCGAAGAACAATATAATGAGGCGGTGAGCGATCTCACCAAACTGAATCCTCGTCCGGGCAGTTCACTGGGTGAAGCAATGGGTAAAAATATGCAGCAGATCATTCCCGACTTCATTGTAGAAACGTATGAGGATGACACCATTACTCTAAGTTTAAACAATCGTAATGTTCCTGAGTTGCGTCTGAGCCGCCAGTTCACCGAACTACTGGATGAACACACCCGCAACAAAGACAATCAGAGCAAAGCCTCAAAGGACGCACTGATGTTCCTAAAACAAAAAGTAGATGCCGCACAAGGTTTTATCAACGCCGTAAAACAGCGACAACATACGTTGCTCACCACCATGCAAGCCATTATAGATATTCAGCGCCCCTTCTTTTTGGAAGGAGACGAATCCCTGCTAAAGCCCATGATCCTAAAAGATGTAGCCGAACGCTCGGGATTGGATATTTCCACCATATCACGGGTAAGCAACAGCAAATATGTACAAACAAACTATGGTATCTATTCGTTGAAATTCTTTTTCAGCGACGGTTACACTACCGAAGACGGTGAAGAACTCTCTGTCCGCGAAATCAAGCGTATTCTGAAAGAATGTGTAGACACCGAAGACAAGGAAAAACCGTACACTGATGATGAACTGGCCGAAACACTAAAAACGAAAGGCTACCCCATAGCCCGCCGTACTGTAGCCAAATACCGCCAACAGCTTAACATACCCGTCGCACGATTAAGAAGGTAATATAAATTATATGGAAGCTAACGAAACAACCGAAACAATAGCAGTAGGCAAGAAAAACAGTCCGCTTGAAGTCAGTTCACGTATCATATCAGGCATATTCACGCCTTTTATGATTCCTTTTGTGGCATTTTTCCTGCTTTTTTTCTTCACTTATCTTCGTATCATGCCCATCCAGTACAAACTGATAGTATTGGGCATAGTCTACTGTTTCACCATTCTGATGCCGATGCTCGCCATCTACCTGTTCCAAAAAATAAACGGTTGGGGTATTCATGAATTGGGACACCGCGAAAAACGTTTCGTACCATATGCGTTGACTATCATCAGCTATGTCACCTGTCTCATCACCATGTATAAGATACACCTGCCCCGCTATATGTCAGGTATTATCGTAGCCGCCCTCATCTGCATGATCCTTTGCACGCTGATCAATTTCAAGTGGAAAATCAGCACACACGTGGCAAGCAGCGGCATGATGGTAGGCGGATTATTATCCTACAGCTTTATATTCAATTTCAATCCTGTATGGTGGCTCTGTTTTTTCATTTTGCTATCCGGGATGCTTGGCACAGCCCGTATCATTGTAAAACAGCATACCTTATTAGAAGTTTTAGCCGGATTTATTGTCGGATTGTTTTGTGGTGTCATTGGAATTTTGTTTATTTGAAAAAAATTAGTATTAACCTTATAAATTGAAAGCATTATGGAATTTCCAAGCAATGTAAAGTATACCAAAGAACACGAATGGATACGAGTAGAAGGTGATATAGCTTATGTAGGCATCACTGATTATGCACAAGAGCAACTGGGTGACATCGTATTCGTAGATATCACAACTGAAGGAGAAACTTTAGAAAAAGATGAAGTTTTCGGTACTATTGAAGTAGTAAAAACGATTTCGGACTTGTTCCTTCCTGTTTCAGGAGAAGTTTTGGAACAGAATGAAGCATTGGCCGACAATCCCGAATTAGTAAACCAAGACCCGTATGGTAAAGGGTGGCTGATTAAGATTAAGCCCAATGACTCTAATGACGTTAACGATTTGCTGGATGCTGAAGGATATAAAGCATTAGTCAACGAATAATATAGATTCCCATTAGGAATTGTTCAAGCGCGGATTACGCGGACCTCACGGATTTTTCTATCCGCGTTCATCCGTATAACCCGTGCTTGAAGTAAATATATAAACCAAACAATAACAAAAAACAATGAAACCTATCGTAAGCATTATCATGGGTAGCACTTCCGATCTTCCCGTAATGGAAAAAGCTGCCAAATTACTGGACGAGATGCACGTACCTTTCGAAATGAACGCCCTTTCGGCACACCGCACTCCCGAAGCTGTGGAGGAATTTGCGAAAAATGCTGCAGGCCGTGGAATTAAAGTCATCATTGCCGCTGCCGGCATGGCTGCCGCACTTCCCGGTGTCATTGCTGCAAATACCACATTGCCTGTTATCGGTGTCCCCGTTAAAGGTTCAGTTCTTGATGGCGTAGACGCACTTTATTCTATCATCCAAATGCCTCCCGGAATTCCTGTAGCTACCGTAGCAATCAATGGAGCCATGAATGCAGCTATTCTGGCCGTACAAATGCTAGCATTGAGTGATACAGAACTAGCCACCAAGTTTGCAGACTACAAGACCGGCTTGAAAAAGAAAATCGTGAAAGCCAACGAAGAACTGAAAGAAGTCAAGTTTGAATATAAAACAAATTAACTAGTGGTTAGTGATTAGTGGTAAGTGGTTAATATTTCAGCGCAGCCCACTAATCACTAACCACTCACCACTAATCACTAACTATGGATTTATTCAATTACTCCCGCCGCGAATCTTCCGAAGTGAATATCGGAGCCACTCCCCTGGGTGGCAACAACCCCATCCGTATTCAGAGCATGACAAATACCGTCACTATGGATACCGAAGCCTGTGTGGAACAAGCCAAACGCATTATAGATGCCGGCGGTGAATACGTTCGCCTCACCACACAAGGTGTCCGTGAAGCCGAAAACTTGAAGAATATCAATATCGGATTACGCTCTCAAGGATATGATACTCCATTGGTGGCCGATGTACATTTTAACCCCAAAGTAGCCGATGTAGCGGCACAATATGCAGAAAAGGTACGCATCAATCCGGGAAATTACGTAGACCCGGGACGTACTTTCCGGAAACTGGAATACACTGACGAAGAATATGCGCAAGAAATAGAAAAGATACGTGCCCGCTTCATTCCTTTTCTAAATATCTGCAAGGAAAACCACACCGCCATCCGCATCGGGGTAAACCACGGTTCTCTGTCAGACCGCATCATGTCTCATTATGGTGACACCCCTGAAGGTATGGTGGAATCGTGCATGGAATTTCTGCGTATCTGTGTTGCGGAACATTTCAACGATGTGGTTATTTCCATCAAAGCATCCAATACCGTAGTAATGGTCAGGACGGTCCGTCTGCTGGTAAAGGAAATGGAAAAGGAAGGCATGGCTTTCCCGCTTCATTTGGGGGTTACCGAAGCAGGGGACAGCGAGGACGGAAGAATAAAATCCGCATTAGGAATAGGCGCACTCCTTGCAGATGGCTTGGGAGATACCATTCGTGTTTCATTGAGCGAGGCTCCTGAAAACGAAATTCCGGTAGCCCGCAAACTGGTTGATTATATACTAACTCGGGAAGGACATCCTTTTATTCCTGGAAAAGAAGCTCCGCAGTTCAACTACCTATCTCCGGGGCGCCGGAAGACTAAGGCTGTCCGAAACATTGGAGGAGATAATCTTCCCGTAGTAATAGCCGAACGTCTGGAAGGGTCTTTCGAAACTAATCCTCAGTTCAAACCTGACTATATTTATTGCGGTGGAAGTGTGCCCCAATCACGAGATAACAATATAGCCTATCTAGTAGATGCCAATGCATGGAATCCAGAAGACAAAAATGTCTATCCGGCATTTAACTACCAGCAGATGATAGAATTACATCACACGGTTTCCGATCTGAAATTCCTGTTTCTGCCCTATATGACTATGAATGACGAAGTAATCGCAGCCCTTAAACTACATCCCGAAGTGGTAATCATCGCCCAAAGCAATCATCCCAACCGCCTCGGCGAATATCGTGCCATGACACACGAACTGATGAATGAAGGGTTAGAGAATCCGGTCGTATTCTTCCAATACTATCAGGAAACGAAAGCTGAAGACCTGCAAATCAAAGCGGCAGCTGATATGGGTGCACTAATTTTTGACGGACTCTGTGACGGAATCTTCTTGTACAACCAAGGCCCCTTGAGTCATATAGTGGTAGATACCACTGCATTTGGTATCCTGCAAGCCGGCAGAATCCGAACCAGCAAAACGGAATACATTTCATGTCCGGGATGTGGTCGTACCTTATATGATTTGGAGTCTACCATCGCCCGTATCAAAACAGCTACCTCGCACTTGAAAGGTCTGAAGATCGGCATTATGGGCTGTATTGTCAATGGTCCCGGCGAAATGGCGGATGCCGACTATGGCTATGTAGGTGCCGGTCGTGGAAAAATCAGCCTCTATAAAAAGAAAGAATGCATAGAAAAAAACATTCCCGAAGATCAGGCTGTTGAGAAGTTGATCGAGCTCATCAAAGCCAATGGTGACTATACAGAAAAATAAAAACGTCCAAATTATGGATTATCAACAGATTCTAAAAGACATCTATCAAGAAATCCAGCCCTACGCCTCTATTGGCAAACAGGCTGATTACATTCCGGCACTTGCCAAAATCAACCCAGATCAATTCGGAATGTGTATCCATACGATACAAAACAAAACTTTCATGCATGGAGAAGCCACCACCGGCTTCTCCATCCAAAGTATTTCGAAAGTTTTTTCACTTGCCATGTGTTTGAGTCTTGAAGGAGATAATCTATGGAAAAGAGTAGGTAAAGAACCTTCGGGAACAGCTTTCAACTCACTAGTACAACTGGAGGTAGAAAAAGGAATTCCTCGGAATCCCTTTATTAACGCCGGAGCCATTGTAATGACAGATATCCTGCTGAACCATCTGAAACACCCCGAAGAAGAATATCTTCGTTTCGTCCGCTCAATCAGCGGAAATAACCAAATTCATTATAATGAAGAAGTTGCCCTATCCGAACGTAAAAACGGTTATCTGAATGCGGCAATCACCAACCTGTTGAAATATTATCATAACATCGACAATGACATAGAACGTGTACTTCATTTCTATTTCCTGCAATGCTCCATAGAAATGAGTTGTTATGATTTATCCAAAGCCTTTTTGCCGTTTGCCAACCATAAACAGGCTTTTACATTCGAAGGAATCACGCTGACCGCCTCTCAAGTGAAACGTATCAATGCCATCATGCAAACATGTGGATTCTATGACGAAGCAGGAGAATTTTCTTATTTGGTAGGTCTTCCGGGGAAAAGTGGTGTGGGAGGCGGTATAGCCGCAGTTTACCCACTACGATATTCAGTTGCAGTGTGGAGCCCGAGATTGAATCCAAAAGGAAATTCCGTTATGGGAATCAAGGCGCTGGAACTATTGACAACACAGACACAGGAATCTATTTTCTAGAAAACAAGTATCTCTCCATACTAAATCATCTTCTTTCTTGTTGGAATAATCCAGAATGAAGTTGAATATAACACGCATAATACTTATAGCCTTTCTATAAAAGAGAGAAGTACCTGGAATTTATGTAGAAATTATTGACCATGCTTAATAAATAACCGTTTTTACCCTCAATGGAACATCTTCTGTTTGCCATAAATAAAAGAAATAACCGACAGCCAAAGTCTTTTGAAGATATCCTGAACAGGCACTTAAAAACCTGCCTCAGCATTTCAAATGTCCAAGACAGGTTCCCTTATATTTTATAGAGATACAGATCAATATCTGTTTCTGCCACCGCCATAGCCATTATCTCCGCGACTACCACCATAGCCACCACCACGACTGTTGTTACCGCCACGATAACCACCACCGCCATTGTTGCCATAGCTACGACGCGGACGTTCTTCTCTAGGACGAGCTACTGACACAGAAAGAGTTTTTCCATCCATGTCCACTTCATTAAGAGCTGCAATCGCTTTATCTCCAGCTTCATCATCAGCCATTTCAACAAAACCATATCCCTTAGAACGACCGGTCTCTCTGTCCATTATAATCTTAACAGAAACAACTTCACCATACTCTGCAAATAATTCTCCAAGTTCGGCTTCACTCATATTATAGTTAAGCCCTGCAATAAAAATGTTCATTTTAAAATAAATGTTTTAATAAAAAAATAAGTGCGTTTTGCTATTAGGAATCTTACAGAGAGACAAACGATTCTACCATCATCACTAAAGAATAAGTTGGAAAAGTATTAATGTACTTCTATGAGGATACTTAATGCAGGGGACAAATGTACGCAATTAGACTTGAACTCAAAACTAATTGGAGATTTATTTTTAATAATAAATGTTTTTTCGTTCTCTTTGAAAGAACAGACAAGTTTTAGAACGGAAATAACTGTTCCTCAAATACATATTTATACTTTAAAAGCTATTATACAGAAAGTTATCCTGTACTACATATCAAAAAGATAACCAATCTCCAGCCAGATCAGCATTCTTTATAGCAACAGGCCAGATACTTTCCGTAGAAGGAATTATTATGGAAGAAATTTCAGGAACAGGAACTACAGAAAATTCTTCAGTTTCCAAACAAGCTGCGAGAAACCGCAAAGTAATAAAATACAGAAAGAGAACTTATCTTTTTCATCTTCCCAACCATAATTCCGGATTAAGTTTAGCCGTTTCCTTACGAAGTTGAAAATGCAAGACCGTATTACCCGAACTATCTGTATGGATAGTACCAAGAACGGTACGTGTATTGACTTTGCTGCCTTTAGAAACCGATACGGAAGAAAGGTTGCAATAGACAGAGATGTAATTACCATGACGCACCAGTATATTGTTCAAACCATTATACTGGAAAATAGCCGAAACTTCTCCATTGAAAACGGCACGTGCCTGCGCTCCCGGTTTGCCCTTGATATCAATCCCTTTATTATCCAGTTTCACATTACGCAAACCATCTACGGCATACTGTCCGTAATGGCTGACAATCACGTATGGACCGGTAATGGGAACCGGCAAAATACCCCGGTTACGTTCAAAACTGCCCGACAGCTGGCGGTCCTCATTATTCAGACTGAACTTCTCCACCGGAGCGACCTTCTTTGTAGACTCATTTTTTTCCGTAGATTTAGAACGGGACGCCCCTCCCGTAGTTTCACGCTCCGCTTTCTTAGCTGCTGCCGCCTTTGCGGCAGCCTCAGCAGCGGCTTTCCTACGAGCTTCCTCCTCTGCACGCTTTCTAGCTTTCTCTATTTCAATTTCAATCAAACGGTCAATCTGGGCATTCAATTGCTCAGCCGAACGTTTTTTCTTCCTTATCTCGCTTTGTATACCTTTCTGCTTCTTTTGCAAATTCGCCAAAAGAGTCTGGCGCTCCTTTTCCTGAATCTCCAGTTTGGCCTTTTCAACCTCACCCTGTTTTAAAAGATTCTGTTTGGCATGCTTAGTTTGTTCCACTTCTCTTTTTTTAGCGGCAATTTGCTTCTGCTTACGTTCTATCTCCATTCCTTGAAGGCGCTGGAAGTTTGCATATTCCTGCACATAACGCATACGACGGTAAGTCTGACTCAAATTCTCGGCAGAAAAAATAAACATTAATTTCTCTTGAACAGACTTGTTACGATACATGTATTGCACCGAAGTTTCATACTTCCGCTTCTTGTCTTTCAAATCACGCTGAAGTTTATTCAGTTGTTTCTGTAAAGAAGCGATCTCACTTGTCAATGTATGAACATCACTCTCTATGGTATTGATATATTTTCTTCTCTCCTCAATCTGACCTGTCAGCAAAGCAAGGTTGTCCAACTGGCTTTTCACATCCTTTTTGGTAGATTGCAACAAAGTTTCAGACTCGGCAATCTGCTGGTGAAGTTCCTTCCGTTTGGCTTCAAGCTCCCTTATTTTCCGAGTACTTTGCGCTGAAATAGTACTTAAAAAGCAGCAGGCTATGAGTAGTAAGAAGATACGTTTCATTATTTAATAAGCTGTTTTAGCAAATCTTGCAATTCTATTCTTTCGTATTTTCCGGGCACTTCGGTATGAGCTTCCCAATCCTTATTGGTAGAAAGGCGGGAAAGTTCAAATACAGCCGTAACCGGTTTGGCAGCCCCTTCAAAAGAAACCGTCATAGTTCCCGGAAACTGTCTCTGCTCCAACGGACGAAACTTATCATAACGCCAATTTATCCCGTACCGGGTACCGGACAAGCCGATATGACTTTCTTTCAGCAGCCCATCATTTGTATTGGTACGAAAACGGTAGGCGAAATGTTTGCCGTTCTTAACTTCTATTAATGCATTTTCGTTTTCAGGACGCACAGCAAAGGACGAAATATCACGGACAGTCAGCACCTTTTTTCCCGGAAGAAAAATTTCATTCATAAACAAGGCCTGCAAAGTATGAAAATCCAAATCAGCCTTTGCCAGATTCTTCAATTCATCAAAAGGAACTTGTACATAACGTTTGTTCATGCGATCCATCACTAAAACTCCGTCCGGAGATATTTCAGCACGTGCCACTTCAATACCCAAAAATGGAGCGATAGAAAGCTGGATTACTTCATCACGTTTCATGCGCAACGTACCATTTACTTTAGTCGGTCCTTTACCGTTCAAGTCAACGGCCAATGACATTTTCGCAGTAATTGCATCCCATCCCGGAGAACGGCTAATCAGCTCTTCCATATATTCCGACTCGGATAAATTGCCAATAGATACCCCTTTCTTCATACTCCGGGTAGATGAACATGAAGAAATAAATATAATCAGCAAAGCGCTAAACAAATAAAAACAGACACGTTTCATCATTCTGCAAAGTATTTCTTTTGTACAATTTTCTTTCTCAATAAGTTCAATTCCTTTTCACTACGTTCTTCACTACCTTCTTGAGGAGGCTCCTTGGATAATTTTTCCGCTTGTTGCCAATATTCCAAAGCCTTTTCACGATCTCCATTCATATAGTAAATATCTCCACAATGCTCTACAACAACGGAACTTTTACTTCCATCATTCTGCATAGCCTGGTCAATGTAAATTTTTGCTTCTACATATTTACCTTTCTCAAAAAGTATCCAGGCATAGGTATCCAGATACGTACCATTGGTAGGTTCGGCCTTTACGGTACGATAACTCATTTCTTCCGCTTTATCCAGGTTTTTACGCTCTACAGACAGGTAATAGGCATAATTATTCAAGGCCCCTATATTGTTTTCCTTATAAACCAAAGCGGAATCGTATGCGGCATATGCCTCCACATTCATCTTCTTTATATGATAAAGATCCCCCATAATGGCATAGAAATCAGAAACGATATCCTTATTGCTTTTATCTGTTACTTGATTCACTCCTTTTTTAAAAACCTCCAATGCCTCGTCTGTTTTCTCTTTCTGATGATAGGCCAATCCCATATAATAATAGAATTCCAATACATCCGGAGTATATTCTAAAGCAGGAGCACACAATTTGATTACTTCATCCATATTCTGCTCACGAATGGCAAAACTCAATAGCTGCAAGCGTGCCGGCGTATTTTCCGGATCAATTTCAAGCACTTGGTGCAAAACAGGGGTTGCCTCTTTATCCATCTTTTTCGTCAGAAGATATTGGGCCGCCAACATAGCAATATCTGCATTCTCTTGTTTTTCCTTCAATATAGAAGTAAACAGGCCTGCTATTTTCGTACTGTCCTTGTTCGTTTGCTCGGAACGCAGAATAAGCTGGCGCATAATGTTCATCTTTGTATCGCTATCCACATTATCATTCAGCAAAATAGTATCCAACTGTACCTGATACAAACTATCCTGCCCTTTTTTCTCGTAATAAGAAGCCATGGAAAGCAACGCCGGCGCATAGCCCGGTTCTTCCTTCAATACTTTCTGATAAGTTTCGTATGCTTCTTCTTCCTTACCGTTGTTCAGATAGACATCTCCCAAAATGGTAAGATAACGCATGTCATATGGATATTCTTTCGCCAAATTCTCAATCTCCGTAAATGCCTGCTGGTCATTGTTCATGGCCAGATACATACGGAATTTCTCCATGCTGATTTGTTCAGACTTCCCATCCAAGGCTTCAAGGCGGTTCAATGTATTAACTACCTGCTGATAGTCCTTGGTACGGGTATAGAGATCAATCAAAGCCATCAACGGTTCCAGACGTGAGGGGAACTGGCTCGCCATATCCTCATAAACATAAATGGCTTTCGGGTAATTTCCCTTACCTTGATAATAGGCTGCCAAAGTTTGCTTATACCAAAAACTCTTAGGATCGGCATCCACTGCCTTCTTCAAAGCTTCCTCCCCTTTTTCCGGCTGATTGAGAAACATATGGAAGCGGGAAATTTCGAACAAAGTAGCGGCTCCTTGCGGATAAATGTCCAAACAGTGACTATACATTTCGAAAGCCGCATCCAAGTCACCTTTTTCCTTCATCCTAAGCGCTTCCAAAAAGAAATAGTCGTATTTACGGCGCTGCTCCGGAGTAAGCGGATCCTTTTCCTCCACAACAGCTTTATTTCCGGACAAGCCGGAAGCTCTCTTCACCGTACCGCATGAAACAAGCATGCCTATCAGACATACACATAGCATGGGCACATATTTCAATCTTCTATTCATTGTTTCCTTTTACTTTTTTCCGGTATGTCCAAAGCCACCTGCACCACGTTCCGTTTCGTCCAGCACCTCCACTTCCTGCCATTCGGCATGTTCGTGACGGGCTACAACCATTTGCGCAATGCGCTCCCCATCTTCTATCATAAAATCCTCAGATGACAAATTGACCAGGATAATACAAATTTCACCACGATAATCGGCATCAATTGTGCCCGGAGAATTCAGGACTCCGATGCCTTTCTTAATAGCCAGCCCGCTACGTGGACGGATTTGCGCTTCAAAACCTTCAGGCAATGCGATATAAAGTCCCGTAGGAACCAAACAACGTTGCAAGGGTTTCAGCACAATCGGTTCGTCAAGATTAGCACGGATATCCATCCCTGCCGATTGCCCGGTAGCATACTCGGGTAAAGCATGTTTTGATTTATTGATTACCTGTATTTTCATAATTTTAATAATTTATCAATATGCTTATATGGCAATGTGCTAATAATTTGCAGACAACAAACACAGTCCAGACATGATACAGCCCATTGGCATATTGACGAATCAACACATTGCCACATGATTAATAAGGTGCGAATTTACACATTTAGATGGATTTATCTAAGCGTTTACAGTTTTTTAAACGGAAGTTTCTTACTTTTGCAAACAGATAAAGCCTGAATTATGAACTGGAAACAATTAATATCAAATAAACGCTTCGGCATGGAAGAACTACACGAGGCCCGTAAAGATGACCGTACCGAATTCCAACGCGATTATGACCGTCTCATCTTCTCAGCACCTTTCCGTCGTTTGCAAAACAAAACTCAAGTATTTCCTTTACCGGGTAGCGTATTTGTACACAACCGGTTGACTCACAGCCTTGAGGTTTCTTGTGTGGGGCGTTCTTTAGGAAACGATGTCGCCAGCCAGCTTCTGAAGAAGCACCCAGCCTTGGCCGACTCCCATATCTCGGAAATAGGCTCCATCGTTTCAGCCGCATGTCTGGCACACGATCTGGGAAATCCTCCTTTCGGTCATTCGGGGGAAAAAGCCATTTCAACTTACTTCTCGGAAGGACAAGGAATGGCATTGAAAAAAGAACTTTCACCGATGGAATGGGATGATTTAACCCACTTCGAAGGAAATGCCAATGCATTCCGCATCCTCACCCACCAGTTTGAAGGAAGACGGAAAGGAGGGTTCGTGATGACCTACTCCACACTGGCATCCATCGTAAAATACCCTTTTTCCTCACAATTGGCAGGAAAGAAATCAAAATTCGGCTTCTTCTTAAGCGAAGAGGCTGATTATCAGAAAATAGCCGGAGAATTAGGGATTATCCGGCTCAGCAAACCGGATGAGCCTTTACGCTACGCACGCCATCCGTTGGTCTACCTGGTAGAAGCCGCAGATGATATTTGTTATCAGATGATGGACATAGAAGACGCACATAAATTAAAACTTCTGACACATGATGAAACCAAAGGACTGTATATGCAGTTCTTTGATGAGAAAAGAAGAAAACGCATTGAAGAAGTTTGCCGGATTGTAACAGACGTCAATGAACAGATAGCTTATTTACGTTCTTCGGTCATAGGCGCACTGATAAAGGAATGCACACGAGTATTCACTGAAAATGAAGAAAAGATATTGACCGGGGAATTTGAAGGCACCCTGATAATGCACATTTGCAGTCCATTGAAAGAGGCCTATGACAATTGTTCTGCAATTGCCTTTCAAAGAATATATCGTTCCAGCGATGTGCTGGACATAGAATTGGCAGGATTCAGGGTTATCAGTACCTTGATTGACCTGATGATTAATGCAGTGCGCTCTCCGGAAAAAGCGTATTCACAACTACTTATCAACCGCATATCCGGACAGTACAATGTCAACGCACCTACTTTATATGGAAAAATTCAAGCCGTGCTGGATTACATATCGGGCATGACAGACGTATATGCGCTCGACCTCTACCGGAAAATCAAAGGCAACAGTCTGCCGGCAGTATAATAAAAACATTGTCAGATGCGAGCAAGATGAATCCTGTAAATTTTATCTGCACCTGACAATGTTTCCCCAAATATTACTATTAGTCCGATTATTTGGTCAGTATGGGATGAGCGCCTGAAGTTATTTTCATAGCTTCAGGATGTTGCTTTACAAACGATTCGATATGACGTACCCGTTTGTCTTCCAGAATTTCATTGACTGCAATCAGAATTCCGGTTTCCTCCACATCTCCGAATCCATAATTAATCGCTGTTCCAAACATACGCATTGTAGGAGACAGACTCATATATGCATTGACCAAAGGAGGAATATTATACCCCAGCTTACGCACTTCCGTATTCAAGATCTTGTAATCTTCTTTAAAGGAATCATAACAGAAAAGATTTTCCAACATTTTCTTATCTGTTTCTATTTCCAGCGGTTTCATCGGAGTTATCAATTTATCTTTATCACCGAAATGTTTATTCAGGAAGTATAATATCATGTCACGCCCCTGACGATGATAACTAGGATACATAGTCATCTTACCAAAAAAATATTTCACATTAGGCTTAATCACGGTTAATGCGCCCAAACCATCCCACAAATTATCCAAAGCAAACAATCCCTTGGAACCGGCACGGGTTGACTGATATTCCAATGTAACAAATGAGCGTCCCAACTCCACCGTGTAAGGCAAATATTCTTTCAAAAAAACTTCCGAGAAATTAAACATGTGAGCAGTAGCCAGCACAGGCTTCCCATGTTCATCAAATTGCACCTCATCCCCCAAAAGATAACGATAACCTCCCAAAATCTCCTCCGCTTCAGGATTCCATACAACTAATTGCTTATATGGATTTTCCATCACGTCATATTCATCGATATCCATCGCCTTTCCTGTTCCGCCACCTGCAGCACGAAAGGCTATTTCTCTCAACCGGCCAATCTCCTTCATCACATTGGGCGAATCCTGATACGTTATGACGTAAATTTCATTATGACTTTTATTCGTAAACCTCAGGCGTTTATCCTCGGAAAGTTCCGCCTTCAGAATCTCTTTGCTAATCGGTGCAATAATTTCTTCCATATCTTTTTTCTCTCTTTTGTCTATTATAGCTTGTAGACTACATCTTTTACAAACTGCGCCCACTGAGCCGGGGTCTTTGTCTTGTCGAAAGTTTGCCAAGGAATGGGTTTTCCAATGGTCAAGGTAAAGGTTTTATGACGATTTTTCAACATTTCATCTGCCAAGTAAAGCATAGCAATATTAAACTTAATGCCAAGTGCCTTACATATATTTGCCAAATTATAAAAAAAGTCTGAGTTCCGGCCCTCAAAGTGCAAAGGTACCACATCACGATGCGTTTCAATACTTTTAGTGACAAATGTCTTTTTCCATTCCAAATCCTTGATTTCCCCACCCTGTCTACGGGAACATAACCCCGCAGGAAACATAATGATATGATTATCCGAGGCAAACCCTGCCTCTACCATCTTCGGGAAATCCCTGGATTGCGAGCCTGTTTTATTGATAGGAATACATAAAGGAGCCAAACCATGCAAATTCATCAACAAATCATTGACCAAATAGCGTACATTACCATTGTAATGTTTTCCCAATATATACCCCAAAGCAACTCCATCCTGTCCCCCCAGCGGGTGATTGCTGACAAAAGTGCATTTACCGTTTTCAGGCAAGTTTTCCAAACCTTTTATCTCCACTTTTGCATCCAGGAACTCCATACAAGCTTCCAGAAAGTCAACTCCGACTTTATTTTTGGAGTCTTTTAAAAAGACATTCAGTTCATCCTGATGCACGATATGCTTCAGGTACGAAACGACAAAACGGGGAATATATTTATATTTTTTCCCGGCTTTCGTTTTCAATATCTTTTCTATGTCGATTAAAAATATAGAGTCGTCAGTCATTTTGCAAACGTTCTTTTCCATGCAAAAGTAACTTATCTTTTTTTATATTGGCAATTTATGACAGAAAAAACTCTTAATCTCTAAAGAAATTAAGAGTTTTTGTGTATGAAACTATACAAATTCTTTCATTTTTGCGCAAAACAAAAACGAATGTGCAATAGTTTGGTTTCGTTTTTCAACCTCCGAGAAGCTGCCCTTTCCATTATTTTTTATCATAAAATTATTAATTTTAAACCTCCTGTTTACCAAGCTACTAGCTACATTAACAGCCTGTTGAAAACTTCTCGAAATATTTTCTTAAAATATTGTGGGGAATTGTGGGGAATTGTGTAATTTTACACCTTGAACAATATAATAAGGTGTAAACATGCGATTTCTTGGGAATTCTGAAGCAAAGACGGATGCAAAAGGCAGAGTGTTCCTGCCTGCCGTATTCAGGAAGCAGCTACAAGCTGCCTCCCAGGAGTGCCTGATTTTACGCAAAGACACCTACCAAGACTGCCTGGTACTTTACCCTGAAAATGTGTGGAACGAACAAATGAACGAACTACGTTGCAAACTCAATCGCTGGAATTCCAGACACCAAATGATTTTCCGTCAGTTCGTTTCGGATGTAGAAGTTATCACATTGGATGGAAACGGGCGCTTTCTGATTCCAAAACGATATTTGAAATTAGCTAAAATACAGCAAGATGTACGTTTTATCGGATTGGACGACACTATAGAAATCTGGTCTAAAGAAATAGCAGACAAACCCTTCATCACACCGGAGGACTTTGGAAAAGAATTGGAAGAAATTATGGGAACTAATAACAACGTAGAAATAGAATGAGTGAAGCAAAACAGATATATCATGTACCGGTATTATTAAACGAGAGCGTAGACGGAATGAACATCCAACCCGGAGGTATTTATGTAGATGCCACTTTCGGCGGCGGAGGACATTCCAAGGAAATTCTAAGCCGGCTGGATAGCACCGCGCATCTATATAGTTTTGACCAAGATGAAGATGCCGAGAAGAATATTGTAAGCGACAGCCGCTTCACTTTTGTGCGTAGTAACTTCCGCTACCTTCCCAACTTCCTACGTTATTATGGCGTGGAAGGGGTGGATGCCATTTTGGCCGATCTGGGCGTTTCCTCACATCACTTTGACGACTCCGAACGTGGATTCTCATTCCGCTTCGAGGGCAAATTAGACATGCGGATGAACAAACGCGCAGGTATGACAGCTGCTGATGTAGTGAACACCTATGACGAAGAACGTTTGGCTAATATTTTCTATTTATATGGTGAATTGAAGAACAGCCGCAAACTGGCATCAGCCATCGTTAAAGCACGAGGTGTAAAACAAATTGTCACCATCGGTGATTTCCTCGAAGTCATCAAACCGCTTTTCGGGCGGGAACGTGAAAAGAAAGAGCTCGCAAAGGTGTTCCAAGCTTTACGCATAGAGGTAAATCAGGAAATGGAAGCATTGAAAGAAATGCTTTATGCAGCAACCAAGGCACTGAAACCGGGAGGCAGACTGGTAGTAATCACCTATCACTCTTTAGAAGACCGCATGGTAAAGAATATCATGAAAACCGGAAACATAGAAGGCAAGGCCGAACAAGATTTCTTTGGTAATGTACAGACACCTTTCAAACTAGTCAACAACAAAGTTATTGTTGCCGGCAACGAAGAAGTGACACGCAATCCGCGCTCCCGAAGCGCCAAGTTGAGAATTGCAGAAAAGAGATAACGAGATGGAAGAAGAACTGAAACAAAATACACAACAACCCAAAGACGGACAATCTGCTTCGCCCAAGCATATGTCTATCCGCAGCATATTAGGAGGAGATATCCTTGCGAACGACTTTTTCAAAAGACAGACCCGTTTGCTGATTCTCATCATGATCCTGACTGTACTATACATAGACAACCGTTATAGCAGCCAACAGGAACTCATTGAAATTGACAAGTTGAAAAAAGATTTGATCGATATCAAATACGATGCATTGACACGCTCTTCCGAACTGATGGAAAAGAGCCGCCAGTCACGTATTGAAGAATATATTTCGACGGAAGACAGCCCCTTGCAAACGGCTACCAACCGTCCTTATTTAATAAAGAAAGACTAAGTCCATGATGCCCAACCAAAAAAACATAATGCTCCGCTTCTCCTTCATCATCCTGGTCATGGTGTTGATAGGCATTGCCATTATCTGCAAAGCCGGCGTCATCATGTTTGCCGAGCGTCAATACTGGAAAGACGTAGCCGACCGTTTTGTAAAAGAAAACGTCACCGTACGTCCTACCCGTGGCAACATCATCTCATCCGACGGCCAGCTGATGGCAAGCAGCCTTCCCGAATATAAGATTTACATGGACTTCATGATAAATAAAAGGAAGGGCGAAACCGAAGAAGAGGAAAAGACACGGCTGAAGCTACAACATATCAAAGACTCAGTTCTTTATGCAAACCTTGACACAATCTGCAAAGGGTTACATGAAATATTTCCTGATAAAAGTGCCGCCTTTTTCAAACAGCACATCAAAAACGGAAGAAAAAAAGAGAGCCGCAGTTGGTTGCTCTACCCCAAACGCATTTCTTATATACAATATAAAGAAGCAAAACGTCTGCCCGTATTTAACCTGAACAAATACAAAGGCGGATTCCATGAACAGGCATTCAATCAACGGAAAAAGCCTTTTGGCTCACTGGCAATGCGTACATTGGGAGATATGTATCCAGATATAGAACAAGGTGCAAAGAACGGGCTGGAACTTTCATACGATTCCATATTAAAAGGCAGAAACGGTATCACTCACCGTCAAAAGGTAATGAACAAATACCTGAACATTGTAGATATTCCTCCTGTAGATGGCTGTGATATCATTACGACCATTGATGTAGGTATGCAAGACATCGCAGAAAAAGCATTGGTGGATGAATTGAAAGAAATCAACGCTACTGTAGGCGTTGCCATTCTGATGGAAGTGCAGACGGGAGACATCAAAGCTATCGTCAACATGACCAAATGCAATGACGGCATTTACAGAGAAATACGCAATAACGCCATCTCAGACATGATGGAGCCAGGCTCTACTTTCAAAACCGCATCCATACTGGTAGCGCTGGACGACGGAGTCATCACTCCGGAAACGGTGGTGGAAACCGGTAACGGGGTCTATATGATGCACGGCCGCTATATGAAAGATCATAACTGGCATCGTGGAGGCTACGGCACTATCAACACAACAAAATCATTGATGGTGTCCTCAAACATCGGTGTATCGCGGTTGATCGATGATCATTATCATGATAATCCGGAAAAGTTTGTACGCGGACTGCATCGAGTAGGCATTGCCACTCCGTTAGATCTCGATATTCCCGGTGCCGGCAAGCCGAACATCCGCATCCCCAACAAAGACTTGAGCAATTGGTCACGTACTGCACTGGCATGGATGTCTATTGGCTATGAAACCCAAATTCCCCCCATCAATACACTGGCATTTTATAATGCTATAGCCAATAACGGAGTAATGGTCAAGCCCCGTTTTGTGAAATCAATAGTCAAAGACGGGCAGGTCGTGGAAGATATTGCTCCTGAAATACTCAACCCGGCCATCGCTTCCCCCAAGGCTATCAGCGAGATACAAACGATTTTGGAAAAAGTCGTCAGCGAAGGACTGGGAAAGAAAGCAGGATCCAAGCAATTCCATGTATCCGGGAAAACCGGTACTGCACAGGTTTCACAAGGAAAAGCCGGGTACACGAATGGCACACGCCGTTATTTGGTAAGTTTCTGTGGATATTTTCCTTCAGAAGCGCCTAAATACAGTTGCATTGTAGCCATCCAGAAACCTGGACTCCCCGCCTCGGGTGGTCTGATGGCCGGCAGCGTGTTCAGTAAAATTGCCGAACGCGTATTTGCCAAACATCTGGCACAAGATTTGAAAGAAGCAAAAGACTCAACTTCTATCCTTATTCCGGATGTGAAAAACGGGGATATAAGTGCGGCGCATTATGTACTGAACCGGATAAATGTAAATTCATCCGGAGTTTCGGAACAATCAACCGAAGGCAAACCGGTATGGGGAAATGTGACTAGTAATCCGGACAATGTATTATTCAACAAAAAAGACATTAACAATAAACTTGTACCAAGTGTTATTGGTATGGGCGCAAAGGATGCTGTCTATCTGCTTGAAAGCATGGGATTGAAAGCCCGCATTACCGGCATCGGTAAAGTGAAGTCACAAAGTATCCCGGCCGGCAACACTTTGCGCAAAGGACAAACCATACAATTACGATTAAATTAACAGTGTAACAGGAAGAATATGAAACTGGAAAAGATTATTAAAGGAATAACAGTCAATGAAATCATAGGTGATGCATCCCAAGAAATTTCGGGAATAAACATGGACTCGCGCCTGATAGAGCCTGGTCATATTTTCGTTGCTGTAAAAGGAACGCAGACTGACGGACACACTTATATTCAAAAAGCAATAGAAAAAGGAGCCCGTACAGTGGTATGTGAGAATCTTCCTGAGACATTGATTGAGAATGTTACCTACATCAAAGTGAACGATACGGAAGACGTTGTCGGGAAACTGGCAACTACGTTTTACGGAGACCCCACCTCGAAATTGGAACTGGTCGGTGTTACAGGCACCAACGGAAAAACGACTATTGCCACCTTATTATATAATATGTTCCGTAAATTCGGATATAAGACAGGACTCATTTCCACTGTATGCAATTATATAGATGAGGAAGCCATTCCAACTGACCATACCACCCCTGACCCTATTACACTAAACAAACTGCTGGGGCGCATGGCAGATGAAGGATGCAAATATGCCTTTATGGAAGTAAGTTCACATTCTGTAGCACAAAAACGGATTGGTGGTTTAAAATTCGCAGGCGGTATATTTACCAACCTTACCCGTGACCATCTGGACTACCATAAAACTGTAGAGAACTATCTGAAAGCCAAAAAAGCATTCTTTGACGGTCTGCCTAAAACAGCCTTTGCCTTAACCAATCTGGATGACAAAAACGGATTGGTCATGACTCAAAATACCAAAGCAAAGGTACACACCTATTCGCTGCGCAGCTTGAGTGATTTTAAAGGAAAAGTGCTGGAAGATGGATTCGAAGGAATGCTGCTTGATATAAATAATGTGGAAGTCAATGTACAGTTCATCGGACGCTTCAATGCTTCCAACCTGCTGGCAGTCTATGGAGCAGCCTGCCTGCTTGGGAAAAAGACAGAAGAGGTATTGCTGGCATTGAGTACTCTTCGCCCCGTTGCCGGGCGTTTTGACTCACTGCGCTCACCCAAGGGATACACCGCCATTGTGGACTATGCCCATACTCCGGATGCCTTGGAAAATGTGCTGAATGCCATTCACGAGGTCCTGAATGGCAAAGGTCATGTAATTACGGTAGTAGGCGCCGGCGGCAACCGCGATAAAGGCAAACGCCCCTTGATGGCACAAGAAGCGGTAAAGCAAAGCGATAAAGTCATTATCACCTCTGACAATCCCCGTTTTGAAGAGCCGCAGGAAATCATCAATGATATGCTGGCAGGGCTGACTAAAGAGGATATGCGTAAAGTGATAAGCATAGCCGACCGTAAAGAAGCGATCCGTACAGCTTGTATGCTGGCCCAAGCTAAAGATGTCATTTTAGTTGCCGGGAAAGGACACGAAAATTATCAGGAAATCAAAGGTATAAAGCACCATTTCGACGATAAAGAAGTATTAAGAGATATTTTTGCTAATGAATAAACCAACCAAAAGATGTTATATTATTTATTTCAATATTTAGAAAAGTTCGATTTTCCCGGCGCCGGTATGTTCGGTTACGTTTCATTCCGTTCATTGATGGCAATCATTTTATCATTGTTGATCTCAGCTATCTTCGGTGAATATTTCATCAACCTGCTCAAACGTAAACAAATAACCGAAACCCAACGTGACGCATCTATAGACCCTTTTAATGTGAAAAAAGTTGGTGTGCCGACGATGGGAGGTATAATTATTATTGTCGCAATTCTCATACCTTGCCTCTTGTTGGGGAAGCTGCATAATATTTACATGATATTAATGTTGATTACCACCATTTGGCTGGGTACGTTAGGCTTTTTGGACGACTATATCAAGGTCTTCCGTAAAGACAAAGAAGGGTTGCACGGCAAATTCAAGATCATCGGCCAAGTAGGTTTGGGACTCATTGTGGGACTCACCTTATATTTAAGTCCGAGCGTGGTTATCCGTGAGAACGTAGAAATACAAAGAGGAGGAGAAATTGTGGAAGTGGTGCACAAGGAACAAGATCAGAAGTCCACCAAAACTACGATTCCTTTCTTCAAGAACAACAATTTGGATTATGCTGATTTCGTAGGTTTTCTGGGAGACAATGCCCAGGCTGTAGGTTGGATTATTTTCGTATTAGTTACCATCTTCGTAGTTACTGCCGTATCTAACGGTGCCAACCTGAATGACGGGATGGACGGGATGGCAGCCGGAAATTCTGCTATCATCGGTCTTACCTTAGGCATATTGGCATACGTATCCAGCCACATCGAATATGCAGGATACCTTAATATCATGTACATTCCCGGCAGTGAAGAACTGGTAATCTTTATCTGCTCCTTCATCGGCGCACTGATCGGTTTCCTTTGGTACAATGCTTTTCCCGCCCAAGTATTTATGGGCGATACCGGCAGCTTGACCATTGGTGGTATCATAGCGGTATTTGCAATCATCATTCATAAAGAGTTGCTTATACCTATTCTCTGTGGAATCTTCTTGGTAGAAAACCTTTCGGTCATTCTACAGGTGAGATATTTCAAAAGCGGAAAAAAGAAAGGACATTTGCAACGCGTATTCAAACGTGCCCCTATCCACGACCATTTCCGCACTACATTAGCACAGTTAGACCCCAATTGCAGTTATCTGTTCATGAAACCCAACAGCGTATTCCATGAGTCAAAAATCACGGTACGCTTCTGGATTGTCACCATCGTACTCGCTGCAATTACGATTATTACATTAAAGATAAGATAAGATAAACGAAGATTATGGCTAAAAGAATTGTCATACTAGGAGCCGGAGAAAGCGGTGCGGGAGCAGCCGTTCTGGCAAAGAAACAAGGTTTCGACACCTTCGTTTCAGACATGTCCACGATTAAGGACACATACAAAAACATGCTGAACGAGCGAGGCATCGAATGGGAAGAAGGCAAACATACCGAATCTCTCATTCTGAATGCGGATGAAGTAATCAAAAGTCCGGGTATTCCGAATGATGCCCCGATGATTCTTAAGTTAAAGTCACAAGGCACCCCTATCATCTCCGAAATAGAATTTGCGGGACGTTATACCAATGCCAAAATGATTTGCATTACAGGAAGTAATGGAAAAACAACAACTACTTCGCTGATTTATCATATCTTCAAGAAAGCAGGTATGAATGTGGGACTAGCCGGAAATATCGGCCAAAGTCTGGCATATCAGGTAGCAGAATGCAACTATGATTATTATGTGATCGAGTTAAGCAGTTTCCAATTGGACAATATGTACAAGTTCCATGCCAACATTGCCGTATTGATGAACATCACACCGGATCATCTGGACCGTTACGACCACCAGATGCAAAACTATGTGGATGCAAAATTCCGCATTATCCAGAACCAGACCCCGGACGATGCCTTCATCTTCTGGAACGATGACCCCATCATCCAGCGTGAATTACACAAATATGGCATTCATGGCCATTACTACCCTTTTGCCGAAAGGAAAGAGGAAGGAACCGCCGCATATGTGGAACAGGACAAGGTTTATTTTACAGAACCAATCGCTTTCAACATGGAACAGGAGGAACTGGCGCTGACCGGAACCCATAATCTGTTCAACTCCATGGCGGCCGGTATCTCTGCCAACCTGGCGGGTATCCGCAAAGAGTGTATCCGCGAGGCCTTGGGTGATTTCAAGGGAGTGGAACACCGCCTTGAAAAAGTCTGCCGGGTAAGAGGGGTGGATTACATCAATGACTCCAAGGCTACCAATGTGAATTCCTGCTGGTATGCTTTGCAAAGCATGAAAACCAAAACCATCCTGATATTAGGCGGGAAAGACAAAGGCAACGACTATAACGAAATTGCCGACTTGGTAAAAGAAAAATGTACCGGATTGATCTACATGGGATTGCACAATGAGAAATTGCATGATTTCTTTGACAAGTTCGGCCTGCCTGTAGCCGATGTACAAAGCATGAAGGATGCCGTAGACGCTGCTTACCGGATGGCCAAGAAAGGCGAAACCGTATTATTAAGTCCATGCTGCGCCAGCTTCGACCTTTTCAAAAGTTACGAAGACCGTGGCGAGCAGTTCAAGGAATGTGTAAGAAACCTGTAATATAGTATTAAGGTATATAGATAATGGATCTGATAAAAGACTTGTTCAAGGGCGACAAAGTAATCTGGATTATTTTCCTGTTTCTTTGTCTGATCTCTATCGTCGAGGTATTTAGTGCCGCCAGCACGCTTACCTACAAAAGTGGGGATCATTGGGGACCTATCACCCAGCACAGTGTCATCCTGATGGTAGGTGTGTGCATTGTGGTACTGGTACATAACATTCCCTACAAATATTTCCGTGTGTTTCCCGTCTTCCTGCTACCCCTATCGACATTATTGCTGATATTTGTAATGGGTATGGGATTGATTACCGGAGACCGTGTCAATGGTGCAGCCCGTTGGATGACTTTCTTCGGTATCCAGTTCCAGCCTTCCGAACTGGCAAAAATGGCCGTGATTATTGTCACCGCATTTATTCTATCCAAATTTCAGGAAGAAGACAATGCCAATCCGAAAGCATTTAAATATATCATGTGGATCACCGGAATTGTTTTCATTCTGATTGCTCCCGAAAACGGCTCTACCGCAGCACTGCTTTTCGGAGTAGTCTTTTTAATGATGGTGATCGGCCGGGTACCCTGGAAGCAATTGGCCAAGTTAATGGGAATAGCCGGAGTTATGGTGGCTTTTTTTGTAGGCATAGTGATGATTATGCCCACACACAAACTGAACAAAGTCCCCATGATGCACCGTGTAGAAACCTGGCAGAACCGTATAAAAGGCTTCTTTGAGGACAAAGAAGCCGTTCCCGCCGCCAAATATGATATAGACAAGGACGCCCAGATAGCACACGCCAATATTGCTATCGCCTCCAGCAACATCATAGGAAAGATGCCGGGTAACAGTGTGCAGCGGGATTTCCTGTCACAAGCATTCTCGGACTTCATCTTTGCTATAATCATAGAAGAGCTGGGGTTGCTGGGAGGCGCCTTTGTAGTGATTCTCTACATCTGGCTGTTGATGCGGGCGGGTAAAATAGCCCGAAGAAGTGAAAAAAGTTTTCCAGCCTTTCTGGTGATGGGCATCGCCCTGTTGCTGGTATCTCAGGCGATGCTTAACATGATGGTGGCCGTAGGTCTGTTCCCCGTCACCGGACAACCCCTGCCGCTTATCAGCAAAGGAGGAACCTCTACACTCATCAACTGCGCCTACATCGGTATGATATTAAGTGTCAGCCGCTACGTGGCTGAGAAAGAAGAGCAGAAAGCCGCCGAGCAACAAGCGCAGAAAGAAGCCGAACTGGCAGCCAAGACCGAACGGCATCAGGAAATGGTAGCTGCCATGCAGGAAGCCATTACCACACTTCCGTCGGGTGACAATGCCACCACTTCCCTCCCGCCGGAGGAGAACTCGCTGCCCGATGACTTGAAGGCAATGCTGAATGCAGCCGGGAAGCGGGAGCCGGAAGAAGAAATATAATATAAACCATTCATTTTAAAAGTATTATTTATACTTTTGCGAATAATTCGACTAAAAAGGAATTATGGAAGAAAATTTAAGAATCATCATCAGCGGAGGAGGAACCGGGGGACACATTTTCCCCGCAGTCTCTATTGCCAACGCCATCAAGGAACAACATCCCGAAGCGGAAATCCTGTTCGTAGGCGCTGAAGGCAGAATGGAGATGCAACGCGTTCCTGCTGCCGGATACCCTATAAAAGGATTACCTGTTGCCGGATTCGACCGTAAGAACTTATTGAAAAATGTTTCGGTTCTTTTCAAATTGGTCAAAAGCCAGCTATTGGCACGTAAAATCATCAAGGATTTCAAGCCACATGCAGCAGTAGGTGTAGGCGGATATGCCAGCGGTCCTACTTTGAAAATGGCCGGGATGATGGGTATTCCGACACTGATACAAGAGCAGAACTCTTATGCCGGAGTAACCAACAAACTATTGGCAAAGAAAGCCTGCAAAATATGCGTGGCATACGACGGCATGGAACGTTTCTTTGAAAAAGACAAGATTATCCTGACCGGAAACCCTGTCCGCCAAGGACTGCGCAACCATCACATCAGCCGTGAAGAGGCTATCCGTTCCTTCGGGCTGGACCCATCCAAGAAAACAATCCTGATTGTAGGAGGAAGCTTGGGAGCACGCACCATCAACAACTGCGTGATGGAAGGTTTGGACAAGATTAAAGCATCCGGCGCGCAGTTTATCTGGCAAACCGGGAAAATATATATCGGCGAAGCACGTGCCGCAGTAGCCCAGGCCGGTGAGTTACCAATGCTCCACGTAACCGATTTTATCAGCGATATGGCCGCCGCATACAGTGCTGCCGATTTAATAATCAGCCGTGCCGGAGCAGGTTCCATCTCCGAGTTCTGTTTGTTGCAGAAACCCGTCATTCTGGTTCCGTCGCCTAATGTGGCCGAAGATCATCAGACCAAGAACGCACTGGCGCTGGTCAATAAAAACGCAGCACTCTATATCAAGGACGCCGCTGCCAAAGAAGCTCTGCTGGACAAAGCGGTTGAAACCGTGAAACAGCCGGAAACATTGAAAAGTTTAAGTACAAATATTGCTAAATTAGCCTTTACCGACTCAGCCAACGTTATTGCCCGGGAGGTATTCAAACTGGCTGATAAATACAGAAAAGAAAATGGACGTTAACACATTAAAATCAGTTTATTTCATCGGTGCCGGAGGTATCGGCATGAGCGCATTGGTACGCTACTTCCTGTCAAAAGGCAAGAAGGTAGGCGGATATGACCGTACGCCCAGTGAACTGACAGAAAAGCTGATAGAAGAAGGAGCAGCCATCCATTACGAAGAAAGCACGGAACTGATAACGGATGCATTCCGCGACCCGGCAACTACATTGGTTGTCTATACTCCGGCTGTCCCCGATACACATAAAGAGTTTACCTATTTCCGGGAAAACGGTTTCGAGATACATAAACGTTCGCAGGTATTGGGAATGCTTACCCATGCAGGAAAAGGACTTTGTGTAGCCGGCACTCACGGTAAGACCACCACTTCTACCATGACAGCCCATCTGTTACACCAATCCCATGTAGGATGCAACGCCTTTTTGGGAGGCATCTCAAAGAATTACGGCACCAACCTGCTGTTGTCTGACAGCAGTGAATACATGGTTATTGAAGCCGACGAGTTCGACCGTTCTTTCCATTGGCTCTCGCCCTACATATCGGTGATCACCGCAACCGATCCCGACCATCTGGATATCTACGGAACCAAAGAGGCTTATCTGGAAAGCTTCCGCAAATACACCTCACTCATCCAGCCGGGAGGTGCATTGATTATACGTAAAGGCATCGAGCTGCAACCGGCTTTGCAGAATGGTGTGAAACTGTACACCTATTCCCAAGAAGAGGGTGACTTTCATGCAGAGAATATCCGTATTGGGAACGGTGAGATTTTCTTTGATTACGTATCACCCTTGGGAAATATCCCCAATATACAGTTGGGTGTCCCCGTCAGCATCAACATTGAGAACGGGGTAGCCGCCATGGCTTTGGCGCAGATGAGCGGATTGACTGATGAAGAAATAAAGAGAGGTATGGCAAGTTTCCGCGGAGTAGACCGTCGTTTCGATTTCAAGATAAAGAACGACAAGGTGGTTTTCCTGAGCGACTATGCGCACCATCCTTCCGAGATAAAACAAAGCATACTCTCCATGCGTGCCCTCTATCGGGACAAGAAGCTGACGGCTGTTTTCCAGCCGCACCTCTACACACGTACCCGTGATTTCTACAAAGATTTCGCCGACAGCCTTTCCTTGTTGGACGAAGTCATCCTGGTAGATATCTATCCGGCACGCGAGCAACCCATCCCCGGCGTCACCAGCAAACTGATTTACGACCATCTGCGTCCGGGCATCGAGAAGAGCATGTGCAAGAAAGAAGAAATTCTAGACGTACTGAGCAAGAAAGATATAGAAGTATTAATCACCCTGGGTGCGGGCGACATAGATAACTATGTACCCCAAATCTGCGGATTACTGAATAAAAAATGATAAAGAAAATTCTCATACTCCTGTTTCTGTTGCTGATAACCGCCTACCTTATTGTAGCCGTTACCGCTTTCAACACCAAGCCTGCCGACCAGGTTTGCAAGGGTATGGAATTGATTATCAAGGACAGTATAGACCATGGTTTCATCAGCCAGAAAGGGATACTCCGCTTACTGAACGGTAAGAAGCTCTCCCCTGTGGGTAAGAAGATGGGCGACATCAACACCCGCCTGCTGGAAGAAGAACTCAGCCAACATCCCTTGATTGAAAATGTGGAATGTTACCGTACACCGGGATGCAAGATAGGTATCGAAGTGACACAGCGCCTCCCCATCCTCAGAGTGATGGCAAACAACGGAGACAACTATTATATTGACAATAAAGGAAAAATCATGCCGATACCCAACAGTTCGGCACACGTAGCTGTTGTTACAGGATACGTGGATCGTGATTTTGCCGTCAAGGAACTATATACCTTAGGAGTCTTTCTACAGGCCCATCCGCTATGGGATGCCCAGATAGAGCAGATCAACGTGACACAAGCCAAAGAACTGGAACTGGTTCCACGGGTTGGCGAACATATCATATTCTTAGGCAAGCCCGGGAATTATGAGGAAAAGTTCGAGAAACTAAAAACTTTTTATGAGAAAGGACTGAACCAAGTAGGCTGGAACAAGTACAGCCGCATCAGTCTGGAATTTAATAATCAGATTATTTGTACTAAAAAAGAGAAGTAAGATATGGCAGCAACAGATTTTATAGTAGCAATAGAACTGGGATCCTCCAAGATCACAGGTATTGCAGGAAAGAAACATGCGGACGGAAGCATACAAGTGCTGGCCCTCGCCAGCGAAAACTCTTCGGATTTTATCCGTAAGGGAGTGATTTACAATCTGGACAAAACCGCACAAAGCCTTACTTCGATTATCAAGAAACTGGAATCGACATTAAAGGCTTCTATCGGAAAGGTCTATGTAGGTATCGGAGGACAATCTCTACGCACCATCCGTAATACGGAGGTACGTCATCTGGAAGAAGAAACCAAAATTTCACAGGAACTGATTGACTCCATCATGGACAGCAACCGCGAAGTCCCCATCATAGACCAGGAAATACTGGAAGTGGCCCCCCAGGAATATAAAGTAGGCATCAACCTGCTGGCCGATCCTGTAGGAGTTCCCAGCGATCATATAGAAGGGCGTTTCCTTAATATCATCGCCCGCAGCAGCGTGAAGCAGAACATTGACAAATGTTTCAAACAGGCAGGAATCGAAATAGCCGACTACATCATCTCACCGTTGGCTCTGGCCAATGCCGTACTGACCAACAGTGAAAAACGCTCGGGCTGCATGTTCATCGACTTTGGCGCAGATACGACTACCGTATCTGTCTACAAAAACAACATACTCCGCCATTTGGCAGTCATCCCACTGGGAGGAAGCAACATCACCAAAGACATTTGCAGCCAGCAGATTGAAGAGGAAGATGCCGAAGAACTGAAAAAGAAATACGGCAATGCCTATGCCGACAAGTCGGAAGACGGAGATGACAACCCTACCTACTCGCTGGACGGGAAATGCAGTATTGAGTCACACTTACTGGAAGACATCGTAGAAGCGCGTGTCAATGAGATACTGGCCAATGTATGGAACCAGATTGTTCTTTCGGGATATGAAGACAAACTGCTGGCAGGAGCTATCATTACCGGCGGTGCCGCCAATCTAAAGAATATGGAGGAAGCATTCAGCAACCGTACCAAAGTAGAAAAGGTAAGAATGGCCAAAGAAAGCCAGCTAAGCCTGAAAGGTGGCATGATGGAACTGAAAAAAGATGGTACATGCAATACAATCATCGCTTTGCTAGGAGCCGGGAAAGAGAACTGTTACCGCCCGGAACGTCCTATCCAAGTACCTCTCTTCGATGAAAGCGGCGAGAATGTGGAAGACAAAAGGAAAAGAGAGAAAGAAGAAGCAGCCAGAATAGCAGCGGCAGCCAAGAAAGCAGAGGAAGAGGAGAAGCTGCGAAAAGCCACTTGCGAGAGCCTGATAAGAAACGCAAAAGAGCTGAAAGAGGCAGGCAAATACAAAAATGCCTTGTCGCAACTGGCCAAAGCACGCGATCTGGGAGTGGCAGAAGCTTTGAACCAAATACGCGACCTGGAAAAAGAAATCAAGAGTTTGAAAGAAGCCAACAATCCGATCAAACGGCTGACCGACTTGTTTGGAAGGATTCTGGAAGAATAATAACGAATTACATCACCTTAATATAATATAGAAGATTATGTCTGATGAAACTATAATGCCATTCGATTTCCCGGCAGAAAACCCGACTATCATTAAAGTAATCGGTGTGGGAGGTGGCGGCGGCAATGCCGTAAATCACATGTATAAAGAAGGTATACACGATGTAACATTTGTTGTGTGCAACACAGATAACCAGGCGTTGGCCGAATCCCCCGTTCCCGTGAAGTTGCAACTGGGAAAAGAAGGATTAGGAGCCGGGAACCGCCCGGAGCGTGCACGTGAAGCAGCCGAAGAAAGTATAGAAGACGTAAAAGGAATGTTGAACGACGGCTGTAAAATGGTATTTATCACTGCCGGAATGGGAGGAGGTACCGGAACCGGTGCGGCTCCGATCATTGCCAAGACAGCCAAAGATATGGATATCCTCACCGTAGGTATTGTCACCATTCCGTTCCTTTTTGAAGGAAACCGGAAGATTGACCAGGCGCTGGACGGCGTGGAGAAAATGAGCCAGCATGTAGATGCCCTGCTGGTGATCAACAATGAACGTCTGCGTGATATTTATTCGGACTTCAGCGTGATGAACGCTTTCGGCAAAGCGGATGACACTTTATCCATAGCAGCCAAGAGTATTGCCGAGATTATCACCATCCGCGGTACCATCAACCTGGACTTCAATGACGTGAAAACAGTACTAAAAGATGGTGGGGTAGCCATTATGAGTACGGGATACGGCAAAGGGGAAAGCCGCGTGAGCCAGGCTATCAATGATGCGCTCCATTCCCCGCTGCTGAACAACAACGATATCTTCAACTCGAAGAAGATCCTGTTCAACATCTCTTTCAGCACCAAGAGCGAGTTGATGATGGAAGAGATGAATGAGGTTCATGACTTCATGAGCAAATTCGGCAAAGACGTGGAAACCAAATGGGGGCTCTATATCGACGAGTCGCTGGAAGAACAGGTGAAGTTCACCGTACTTGCCACCGGCTTCGGCATCAAGGATGTACCGGGCATGGACAACATGATGAACAAACGCACCATCGAGGAACAAAAGAAACTGGAAGAACTGGAAGAAGAGGAACAGCGCAAGGATGAACGTCGTGGAGATTACTACGGCAAAGACACCTTCAAGAACAGCAACAAGAAGAAACGCCATAACATTTACATCTTCAGCCTGGAGGATCTGGACAATGATGACATTATCAGTATGGTGGAAACGACCCCTACTTTCCAACGTACCAAAACTGTATTGGAAAGTATCCAGTCTAAAGCAATAGCCGAAGAAGAGGAAACATTCAATAACGATGCCGAAAACGGCGGAATAACGATCACATTTTAACAACTAAAATAGAAAAGAACCATGGATTTATTTGACGTAATCAGCAACGATATCAAAGAGGCTATGAAAGCCAAGGACAAAGTGAAACTGGAAACTTTGCGTAATGTGAAAAAATTCTTCCTTGAAGCAAAGACAGCACCGGGCGCCAACGACACTTTGACGGATGACGCTGCATTGAAAATCATGCAGAAACTGGTAAAACAAGGGAAAGATTCAGCCGCCATTTACCAAGGTCAGGGCCGCGCCGACTTGGCTGAAGCCGAACTGGCCCAAGTGGCAGTGCTTGAAGCCTATCTGCCCAAACAAATGAGTAACGAAGAACTGGAAGCCGCTTTGAAAGAAATAATTGCAGAAGTGGGTGCCGCCGGTCCTCAGGATATGGGTAAAGTCATGGGTGTCGCCACCAAAAAGTTGGCAGGCAAAGCCGAAGGACGTGCCATCTCGGCTAAAGTGAAAGAATTACTGGGATAATACTCCGGCAATCCATATTCGAGAAACGAAACTTCTGCCCCGATTCATCTTTACGGGCAGAAGTTTCGTTTTTTATAAAATCAGTGAGAAGCAAACATATGCAGTACCCTATCCAGCTTCCCGTTTATCATTCTCACTTCACCAATACCCTGGAATTCAAAGTATCCTTCAGTGTGTTCAGCCACAATAAAATTCTGATATACAGCGCATAAGGCTGACAGTAGTTCCTTCAGTGCGCTGTCAGCACCTTCAGCCGCCGCAACACCCGCACCGGACCGATGTCCTTGACCATCATGCTAAAGGACAAGAATGAGTCATACAATATCGTGGTCAAAAGATTGCACCTGCTTTCCATCTTAACTTTCAAGACAGGAAGAATACTCATTTGCTTCCTGGACTAATTCATCGTTTCACTTTAGTGATGAAGTTGTTTCACTAGGATGATGAAACTTCATCACTGGAGTGCTAAAGCTTCCTCACTAAAGTGAAACGATAAATAAAAAAAGGCGTAAACATGAACACATCCAGATAGAAAGGATTTCACGAGAACAACTCTTTCAGCACATCCAGCGATTTCAGCACCGGAAAATCCGGCAGATGCAAACGATAGTAATCATTCATAATAACCAGACAGCGGTTACGCTCCAGACGGCTCATAGTAAAAAGATGCATTGTTTCATAATTCATACGCATTAAAAGGTTGATACGTGAAGCCTCCTCCGGTTTCAAAAAAGCGCCATGTAATGGCCGGACAGACACGAAGCAGGCATTCAGCATATCAAAAAAGCATCCTTCCCTATAATCCTCCGTATTAGGATACAGACCGAGGAAACGTGAAAAACGCATCAGAAAAACCAAATGAAAATTGGAGAAACTTCTGTCGCATTCGTCCAGCCACCGGATAGAATGCTCCAAATAAGCAAACAACGGCCCGTTCTCCGCTTCTTCACGCAAAGCACGATACAGAAATTCCGCCAAGAACATGGCAATGGAAGATTTATAAGGATCGTATGGCAACGTGCGGAAAGGATACCACGACTTCGCTTCTTTTATACGATACAAATTGGACATCGGACGATAATCCGCTTCAAACTCTATCATGGAAAGCGGCTGGAACAATACCGTCTTCACCGCCGATTTCCGTGAACGGGGAACAGACACAAGAAAAGAAGCACGGCCATTCTCGCGCGTATAAATATCAACGATATTCGAAGTATCATTGTATTTTAAGGTATGAAGTACAATTCCCACCGTCTTTTGAAGCATACTCTTTCTCTCTTTTATATACTAGGTAATCGTTGTCCGAAATACGTTTTTTGCTTTTCCACACAAATATACGCATCGTTGGAACATACAAAAATAGGGTTTTTAGATGAAAATGCACGTATTTACAAAAAAAATATGCCGAATATTTTGTCAATTCAAAAAGAGTTCCTACCTTTGCAACCGCAAAAGAGAAAAACACTCTCCGAAAGCAAGCCAAGCTAAGGCTCGGCAGAATCAAGGCTCGGCCCGTTCGTCTATCGGTTAGGACGCAAGATTTTCATTCTTGAAAGGGGGGTTCGATTCCCCCACGGGCTACAAATAAAAATAATAAAAGAACAAAATTAAAGATTAGTCGAAATGGCAAATCACAAATCATCATTAAAGAGAATCAGACAGGAAGAGAAGAGAAGACTTCATAACAGATATTATGCAAAAACAATGCGTAACACTGTTAAAAAACTTCGTGCAACTACTGACAAGGCAGAAGCTGTTGCAATGTATCCGGGCGTTCAGAAGATGTTGGACAAGCTTGCTAAGACCAATATCATACACAAGAACAAAGCCGCTAACTTGAAGTCAAAATTGGCTGCTTACATTAGCAAACTCGCTTAAGCAAAGTCTTAAACTAAAAGATAAAATAGGCAGGATTTTTCGATCCGGCCTTTTGTCTTTTTATGTGTTTCATAAAACACAAGCAATACATATTGCAAACGTAACATCGAAAAAATACGCAAGTCCTCGCTCCGCGGAAAACAGCCCTGAAGAATCTGAAGCATTCATGAAGGATTTAGAAGAGAATCATACATGATAAGATGCTGATAAAAAGCCTGTTAAGCGTCAATGAAGGATTTGAAGGAAAAAGAAGCCCCATTAATCTTCAGAAGACTTACCCTCGAAATAAATACATCACTCCCCTACTTTTCCCGGCGTTCACGGACAGACCTCATTCCAAACCTGTCCAATCCCCTCTTTTTTACGTTTTTTAGTCCATAAAAGCTGCCTGTCTCAGCAATTTTTCGTATCTTTGAAAGCTAATATTTAAGATAATTGAATCAAACATGAGTGAAGAAGAAAAGATAAACGGCGAAAACAATTACTCGGCCAGTAACATCCAGGTATTGGAAGGTTTGGAGGCTGTACGTAAACGTCCCGCCATGTATATCGGAGACATCAGCGAAAAGGGATTGCACCACTTGGTTTACGAGGTTGTGGACAACTCTATCGACGAGGCATTGGCCGGCTACTGTGATCATATAGAAGTCACCATCAATGAAGACAACTCCATTACCGTACAGGATAATGGCCGTGGTATCCCGGTAGACTTTCACGAAAAAGAAAAGAAATCTGCATTGGAAGTAGTAATGACCGTGCTGCACGCGGGAGGTAAGTTCGACAAAGGTTCTTACAAGGTTTCAGGCGGTCTGCACGGTGTAGGTGTTTCTTGTGTGAACGCCTTGTCTACTCACATGACCACACAGGTATTCCGCGGTGGCAAGATCTACCAGCAGGAATACAGCTGCGGACATCCTTTGTATTCTGTAAAAGAAGTAGGAACAGCTGATATTACCGGAACAAAACAGACTTTCTGGCCGGATGATACCATCTTCACTGTTACCGAATATAAGTTTGACATTCTACAGGCACGTATGCGTGAATTGGCCTACTTGAACAAAGGTATCACCATTTCACTGACCGACCGCCGGATCAAAGAAGAAGATGGCAGCTTCAAGAAAGAAATATTCCATTCGGACGAAGGAGTGAAAGAGTTTGTACGTTTCCTGAACCGTAACAACGAAGCGCTGATTAATGATGTCATTTATCTGAATACCGAAAAAAACAATACCCCCATTGAATGTGCCATCATGTACAATACAGGCTATCGTGAAAGCCTGCATTCGTATGTAAACAATATCAATACAATAGAAGGCGGCACACACGAGGCCGGTTTCCGCAGCGCATTAACCCGTGTACTGAAGAAATATGCGGAAGATACCAAAGCACTGGAAAAAGCAAAAGTCGAGATTTCGGGAGAGGACTTCCGCGAAGGCTTGATTGCCGTCATTTCAGTGAAAGTAGCCGAGCCGCAGTTCGAAGGACAGACCAAGACCAAGCTGGGCAACAGCGAAGTGAGTGGTGCCGTGAACCAAGCTGTAGGCGAAGCGCTTACATATTATCTGGAAGAACATCCGAAAGAAGCAAAACAGATTGTTGACAAAGTGATCCTGGCTGCAACAGCGCGTATCGCCGCACGCAAGGCACGTGAATCTGTTCAAAGAAAGAGTCCGATGGGCGGTGGCGGACTGCCGGGCAAACTGGCCGACTGCTCGAGCCGTAATCCGGAGGAATGTGAACTATTCCTGGTCGAGGGTGACTCGGCAGGTGGTTCTGCCAAGCAAGGACGTAGCCGTGCCTTCCAGGCAATTCTACCTTTGAGGGGTAAAATCCTGAATGTGGAAAAAGCGATGTGGCACAAGGCTTTTGAAAGCGATGAGGTCAATAATATCATCACCGCCCTGGGTGTCCGTTTCGGTGTGGACGGAAATGATGACAGCAAAAAAGCGAACATCGACAAGCTGCGTTATCACAAAGTGGTGATCATGACCGATGCCGATGTCGATGGTTCTCACATCGACACCCTTATCATGACATTGTTCTACCGCTATATGCCGGAAATTATAGAAAACGGACATTTGTACATTGCCAATCCGCCATTGTATAAATGCAGCAAAGGAAAAATCAGTGAATACTGTTACACCGAAGAAGCACGCCAGGCATTCATTCAAAAATATGGTGACGGACAAGAAAACGGAATCCATACACAGCGATACAAAGGTTTGGGTGAGATGAATCCCGAACAACTGTGGGAAACAACAATGAACCCTGAAACGCGTATTCTGAAACAGGTAACAATTGACAATGCCGCCAACGTAGACTATATCTTCTCCATGCTGATGGGAGACGATGTAGCTCCACGCCGCGAGTTCATAGAGAAAAACGCGACATATGCGAATATAGACGCGTAATTTTTCATTCATTATTTTTTAATCAAAATCCATCCTCACATCTTACAATTTGAGGTAGCCCCGATCCTGCTTTTCTCTGGATCGGGGCTTTTTTATCAACGAAAACCAACCTGACCCCATTTATATTTTTCCTCCTTTAAATGCCCGAAGAAACAGATACTCATACCGACTCTTTTTTTCGATGAAATGGGCAGAAATTGTAATAGTTCACCGCCGGTAACAAACATAACCTCATTCATTTTTCTTATAAATTAATTGGATGAAAGACGATATTCTGCCAGAAAGTCTTAATTTTGGGACATTAAACCATTTAACTCGAATAATAACATGAAACTCACATTTCGAATTGAATACCGTACAGCCTGGGGAGAAGAACTGGGGGTGATACTGGACGGAAACAATAGTGAACCTATCATCCTTCGCACTCCAAACGGGGAACATTGGGAAGGTGAAGCTGAAATGCCGGACCTCCCTGCATGCGTGCCTGTTTCCTACCGCTATGGAGTATATCGTGACGGACAGTGCATCCGCCGTGAAAGCGGAACCATGGCTCATTTGTTTTGCCCCGGAAAAAAGAAAAACTGCCACTACATATTAAATGATTTCTGGAAAGACCTTCCGGCTGAATCTTACTTATACAGTTCCGCCTTCAGTGGTGATTATCAGTCTGAGACAACTATAAAAGTCACAGCAAGCGCCGATGGAAGCATTACTTTCCGGGCCTTATGCCCTTGTCTGCATCATAAGCGTCAAGTGCTGGCTATCAGCGGAGATTGCCCGGCTTTAGGCAATTGGGATATTCAAAAGACGGTCCTGATGGAAGAAATACAACCGAACGAGTGGACCATCACACTGAATGTTTCTACTTTGGAGTTTCCGCTAAGTTATAAGTTCGTAGCCTGCAACGCCGACAGCAAGCAGGTAGAGGAATGGGAGAACCACGACAACCGGATGCTTAATAATCCGGAATTAAAAAAAGGAGAAATTTACCTGACACCGGAAACTGAAGTTCATTTCACTTCATCGGCCCGTAAGGTGGCGGGAACAGCTATCCCTGTATTTTCTCTCCGCAGTGAGAAAAGTTTTGGAGTAGGAGATTTCGGAGATTTGAAGAAACTGATAGACTGGGCGGCAAAGACCCACCAGCAAGCTGTACAAATCCTCCCTATCAACGATACGACCATTACCCATACCTGGATGGATTCTTATCCCTACAACAGCATTTCCATTTATGCATTCCACCCGATGTATATTGACCTGAACCAGCTGGGTAAGATGAAGGATAAGGAAGCGCTGGCTGTTTTTGAAGCCCGCCGGCAAGAATTGAACGCTCTTCCCCAAATAGATTATGAAGAAGTGAACAATGCCAAACGTGCCTATTTGAAAGTGATGTTCCAACAAACCGGAAGGAAAGTGCTGGCTTCGGCCGAATTCAAAAAATTCTTTGAAGAAAATGAACATTGGCTGCTGCCATACGCCGCATTCAGCTATCTAAGAGATCTGTATGGCACTCCGGATTTCAGCCAATGGCCTGAGCATACAGAGTACAAGGCAGAAGAAATAGCAACCTTATGCGCACCGGACAGCTCTTGTTATGAAGAAATCGCCTTTTACTACTACACACAGTACCATTTACATATCCAATTACTTGATGCAGGAAACTATGCCCGCGAAAAAGGTATTATCTTTAAAGGTGATATCCCTATCGGCATCAGCCGCAACAGTGTGGAGGCATGGATTGAGCCGTATTATTTCAACATGAACGGTCAGGCAGGCGCGCCACCCGACGCATTCTCCGTGAACGGACAGAACTGGGGCTTTCCCACCTATAATTGGGAGGTAATGGAACAAGACAACTACCAATGGTGGCAGAAGCGTTTCCGCAAAATGGCAGAGTATTTCACAGCTTACCGCATAGACCATATTCTTGGTTTCTTCCGTATCTGGGAAATCCCATCTCATTCGGTACATGGTTTGCTGGGACAGTTTGTACCGGCATTGCCTATGAGTGTGGACGAAATTCAAAGTTACGGGCTGCCGTTCCAAAAGGACTTCATGACCAAACCGTTCATCAACGAAGAGATGCTAAACAAGATGTTTGGTGACAAAGCTGCCTTTGTAAAAGAAACATTCGTACAGCATGCTCACGATGACATTTATGAAATGCGCCCGGAATATGATACCCAACGCAAAGTGGAGGCTTATTTCTCCGATAAGAAAGATGAAGAAAGTATCCATATACGCGAGGGAGTATATGCCTTGATAAGCAATGTATTATTTGTTCCCGACCGCAAGCACCCCTCCATGTATCATCCAAGAATTGCCGTTCAGAATGATTTCATCTTCGGGCGCCTCGACTGGAAGGAGAAAGATGCTTTCAACCGTCTGTATAATCATTATTATTACCAACGCCATAACCAGTTCTGGTATCAGGAAGCGATGAAAAAGCTGCCTATCCTGACACAAGCCACTTCTATGCTGGTGTGCGGAGAGGATTTAGGAATGGTTCCCGACTGTGTGCCTTGGGTAATGGACCAGTTGCAAATACTCAGCCTGGAAATCCAACGTATGCCCAAGAATCCCAAACACGAGTTCGGTCACGTGTGGGAATATCCGTACCGCTCGGTCTGTACTATTTCCACTCATGACATGTCTACTCTGCGGGGATGGTGGGAAGAAGATTATGAACAGACCTGCCGCTACTACAACCATGTAATGGGACACTGGGGAGAAGTTCCGGTTTCAGCCCCGGGATGGGTTTGCGAGGAAATAGTACGCCACCATCTGGAATGTCCGTCATTGCTGTGCATCCTGTCCTTTCAGGACTGGCTGTCAATAGACGAAGAAATCCGCTATCCCGATGTGAACGCGGAACGTATCAACGTACCTGCCAATCCAAGACATTACTGGAGATATCGTATGCATCTCACTTTGGAAGAACTGATAAAGAACAAGAAGTTCAATGAAAAGCTGGTAGAGATGATTGACACCACCGGCAGATTCTAACCATCCACCACAGACAGCCTGGGGCTGTCTGTGGTGACTCCCTACCCCAACGATAATCAATAACACACATACCATGAAAAAAATTCCCGATTTAGGTTTCTGGAAACTATGGAATATTAGTTTCGGATTCTTTGGCGTGCAGATAGCCTACGCTTTGCAAAGCGCGAATATCAGCCGTATCTTTTCCACTTTGGGAGCAGACCCACACAGTTTAAGCTATTTTTGGATATTACCTCCGCTGGCAGGAATCATCGTCCAACCCATCATAGGCGCACTGAGTGACCGCACTTGGACGCGTTTCGGACGGCGTATCCCCTATCTGTTTGCAGGAGCTCTGGTTGCTGTCTGCGTCATGTGCCTGCTCCCTAATGCAGGTAGTTTCGGAATGACAGTCAGTGCAGCTATGGTATTCGGTCTGATATCACTGATGTTCCTTGATACCTCTATCAATATGGCCATGCAGCCCTTCAAGATGATGGTGGGCGATATGGTGAATGAAAAACAAAAAGGACTGGCTTACTCCATTCAGAGTTTTCTCTGTAATGCCGGCAGTCTGGCAGGATATCTTTTCCCGTTTATTTTTGCCGCCATCGGCATCAGTAATATTGCTCCCAAAGGTGTTATTCCCGACTCTGTCATCTATTCTTTCTACATCGGCGCATTGATACTGATTCTATGCGTGATCTATACTTCGGCCAAAGTAAAGGAATTTCCTCCCGAAGAATATGCAGCATATCATGGCATCACCCATGAAAGCAAAAAAGAAAAGACAAATATGTTCAAATTGCTGGTCAAGGCTCCCAAAGCCTTTTGGACAGTAGGACTGGTACAATTTTTCTGCTGGGCAGCCTTCATGTTCATGTGGACTTACACCAATGGAACAGTTGCTTTGAATGTGTTCGACACACCGGTCATAACAACCATGACAAACGGTGTTTCCAGAGTGGTACTGGATACACAATCCGCACAATACCAGACAGCGGGAGATTGGGTCGGGATCTTATTTGCTGTCCAAGCCATCGGTTCCGTTATTTGGGCAACGATCATCCCGATGATTCAGAACCGCAAACTTGCCTACGTACTCAGTCTGGTATTGGGAGGCATTGGATTCATCTCCATTTTCTTTATCCATAATCAATATGCTTTATTTGCATCCTTCATCCTGATAGGTTGCGCATGGGCAGCCATGCTGGCCCTTCCCTTTACCATTCTGACCAATGCATTAACAGGAGGACATATGGGAACCTATCTGGGATTATTCAATGGAACTATTTGTGTTCCACAGATTGTCGCAGCTTCTTTAGGAGGTATCGTACTGAAGATATTTACCAGTCCGGGTAGTGTCGCTCCGGAAGTAAACATGCTGGTATTGGCTGGAGTGTTCCTGATTATCGGTGCCGGCTGTGTAAGTATTATCAAAGAGAGGTAAAGCGTTTCCCGAAAGTAATATATGCTCATTCCATCACCACCGTTCAATGTTCTGTTTCCCGAAACTGAAATTCACTCCGCGGTGTCAAAACTTTGTTTTTGAAAACATGAACTTATAATCTGAAATTTGAGCATCCTAAAAGACTAAAGAAAGGATCGTATCATTACTCAATACAGAGTTTGATACGACCCTTTTACGCGTTATAATTACTATCTGCAACTTTTCAAAGCTGTCATTTTGGTTTTGACACATTCATCTTCATTCCGTCCAGCATTATTCCAACTTCTCCATGAATTCTGGATGCCGATAGAAAAAATCATACGCCATATAATAAAGTACAAAGCGGTACTCATTTCTGACACATGAGTTACATTCTGCGCCCAAGTATATAATAAAACGAAGATATAAATAATTGATTTTTACCTGTTTAGGCTACAAAATACAAGATAGGTTTTTATCGATCTCTTAGTAAGAGATATATAATTCTCGTGCAAAAATAAGGAAAGTTTTGATAACTAATACACTTTTCATTAAAAAAATACGATCTAAAGCAAAAAAAAGCCTTTTTTCTTATTTAATCTTTCTCTCAACAGCCCACTTCTCACTGATTTAATTATCTGATTTTATGTATATTACATCTATTTTGTCGATCTCTTACTAAGAGATCGACAAAATAAGCAAATAAAAAACGAAAAAAGAATTGAATGGAATACCTGTTTCTGCGACGTAAAAAGACCCGCTACACTTCGGTGCGCCAAAAGACTTTGCTCTATCGTGCCGCCTCTCGCCGATGGGAGAAGGAGTTTGCGTTGCGGACGGACGTCCGCCGGATAGACGCTCTTATATATAAAGGTATATTATACCTGATGGAAGTGCGTCAAGTATTCCTCGATTCCTCTCTTTCGCTGAAGACACTGAGTGCGATGCTGGAGACAAACCAGACTTATTTAAGTAATGTGGTGAACCGCTATTTCGGCTGCAACCTGAAAGAACTAGTAAACACTTACCGAGTGGAATACGCCAAAGAGCTGCTCCGCAGCGGACGATGCCCCATAGAGGAAGTTCCCGTACGCAGCGGCTTCGGTTCGAAAAGCCCTTTCTATGTGGCGTTCGGAAAAGTGACGGGCATGACGCCCCGGCAGTATGTGGCACACGAGAGGAATCCGCTGAAACAGGAGGAAAACAATTAAGTCCTTTTATAATAAATGGTATGTATAACCAATTTTAGTTTTTTAAATTTATAAATTTAAAGTTTTTCTATTATGAACAAAAAGTTTTTAAGTGCAATCCTGTTCGGAGCCTTAATGGTTTCGTCAACAGGAACATTTGTGTCTTGTAAAGACTACGATGATGACATTGACAATCTGCAAGGTCAGATTGACGGTGTGAAGTCACAGATCGCAGCTTTAGAAAGCAAGATTAACGAAGGTAAGTGGATTACCAGTGTTACTTCTTCTGCTGATGGTTTGACTATCACCATGTCTGACGGTCAAACTTTCAACATCACCAATGGTAAAAACGGTACTAATGGAACCAACGGTACAGAATGGACTATCTCTGAAGATGGCTTTTGGGTATGCAACGGTGAAAAGACCGATGTGAAAGCTGTAGGTAAAGACGGTGACAAAGGTGAAACAGGCGAAGCCGGCCAGCAGGAAGTGAAGTTCGAAAACGGTAAGTGGTACTTGTGGAACGGTACTGAATTTGTTGAATTCAAGGGTGGTGAAGCTACAACTGGTAATGTTCCTTTCTACTATACAGATCCGAACGATCAAAACTATGCTGTATTGGTGGTATTCGATGAAAACGGACAGAACAAGAAAGAAATTCGTCTTCCATTGAATGAAGGTTTGGCTGAAATAATGATTTTGGACAATACTCGTTCTATGCATATCAACTATCATCGTTACAATGGTACAGACAAATGGAATGGTGCTAAACCGTTGCCTGCAAAAGGTGAATACTTGATTACTCAGCCTACCAAGTCTTTCTTGATTCAGGTGACTCCTGCTAACTACGACTTGTCAACTTTGGATTTGAAACTGGTTAATACTAAGGGAGAAGAAGCACCTGTTGTATTGGGCAAACCGGCTCCTTTTGTAGGCGATTTGAGCGTACAACCGAGAGCAGTATCTACAAGCGGTATCTTTGAGGTAACTGTTGATTCTAAAGATTTTAGTGCAGAAACCATTCAGGCTTGGGAAGATAACTTTCGAAATAAAGGCTTGTCTTTAGTTGCTAATGAAAGTGTACGTTCTACTTATTCTGCGAATCTTTGGATAAGTAAAATAGATAACGTTCCTACTATTTATTGGGATAATAGATATATTGACAATAATAATATTGAACATATAAACGGTTATGGACAAAATTTGAATGAGGGTAATGAAATCATTGTAGCTCCTCAATATAAAAATAATGCCCAATCATACTTTTATTCAGCTGACCAATATGTTTATGATGCATTTGTAACTATGGCAGCTTCAAGCAAGGCTGATTCTATCAAAGCTGGTGTTTCTGTTGACGGTACTAAGATTACAGCTCAAAACGCTTGTAACTTGACAGTTGTTGTTAATTATGTTAACGCAATGGGCCAAGTAAAAAAGGCTGAAAATGTAGAGGTACGTTTCTATGATGGATACATAGCTCCTGAAATTGAAGACTTCGCTTTAGCAGCAACTACTCACCAAACTGTAACAGATGCAAACAAACAGACTCAGTTGGTAGATTTCTCTACATACTTCGCTAAATATGCAAATGATGAAGCTAGCCGTATTTTGTGGAATGCTGATGCACAACTTGTTCAGAATGGTCAAGTAGAAATTGATGGTACTATCTATTCTAATATTCAAGCTACTTGGGAACATGAAAATGAATATGGTGATATCGTAACAAGTCCTGTTTATGATTTGGTTAAGTCTATCAGCTTCTCTGATAAGAACGGAAATATCGTAACAAACGACAAGGTTACTCACTTGAATATTGCATTCACTAAGAACTATGGTTCTACTATTGCTCTTGAAAAGGGTAAAGTAACAGTTTATGCTACTGTTCAAATGAAGCAGGCTGATGGTAATTATGCTCCTGTACAGACCATTGCTATTCCTGTAACTTTGAAGAACCCGACAGCTGCTGATATCGCTGCTAGTTATGCATTCAATCCGGCTTACTTCAAAGATAACACTTTGACTATTCTGGATGCAACTACTGTGAAAGTTTCAGACTACGTGACTAAGGGTACATTGAAATTCGATGCTGAAATGAAATACGATGACAAGAGTATTTCTGTAAATGCCGATGGTAATGTAACATTGCTTGATACTAAGAACATGGGTAAATCATACACTATCTCAGGTGTACAAACCGAAGTTTTGGGTCGTCGATTCGATATTTCATTTGCTGTTAAGTTCGCTTCTTCTAAGACTTACGAACTAGTTGTCCCGAAAGCATTGTCTGTAGCTTGTGAAGGTGCTAATGAAATCAAAGTTAAATATGGTGACTTGGTTAAGAATGACGGATTTACTTACAACTACAAGTTGACTAACTTTGCCGGTGTATTGATTGAGGCTAACCAAATTACATCTTTGAAGTTCTTTGCTGATGCAGACTGTACTAAACCTATGACAGCTTTAAACATCACACCAGATAACAACAAGAATTTGACAATTAAATCTACCGGTGACAAAATTGCAAACGACATTACAATAACTGTATATGCTCAGTTTGTTGTAGGTACCGAAACAATTGTTAAGTCATTCAATGTAACTGTAACGGGTGCTCTTTAAAAATTAAGAGTCATAACTTTTAGTCCTTTATTAGGACTTTAGGATTACTTCCAAACGGAGAGAGAATTTTTGAACTGTTCAAGTTTTATTCTCTCTCCGTTTTCTTTAAATCAATTAATACTGTGGCATGTAACACATTTATCAAGCATTGAATAACATCAGTGATTCCGTAACGAAAGCCACTGCCACCCCTAAAAAAATCAAAATAGTAGATGAGGCCGTACTTGCAGAGTCCATCCAATTGACTTCCAAAGATATTTACCACGTCTATTGGCATTGCTACGATTTTGCCCCCCCTGTGACAACGTTCTGTTTTTCTTATCGCATTTATAATACTGTATTTCTCTGCCTATAGCTATTGAGCAGCAGATACACTGTCAATGCTGCGTACACCAACAACAAATATATCTAAAACTTATTGGATTGTTGCTAATACAAGTGCTATCATTATCTCTTACATAGGTGCAGCACTCTCCGTTTTATGGATAATAATGGTCAAAGGCTCAAAGGCATGGTTTGAAATCTATGAAGCTACCATTGCTGCTTATGAAGAAAATAACAAATACATAAATAAAGTAAAAGGAAATAATAAAATAAATCCAAGGTGGAGCTTATTCGCCTTCCAAAATCAATTGGATTATCGGACAAGTAATGCTGTATGTATGGATAATAATCACATTTTGCCACATTATCTTTGCACCTCATCAATAACAATGCTGGTGTTTGCTCGCATTGATTTCAGCAATCATTTACCTGTTATTTTTCAACCAATTTACTTTCTCCTTCAAAGTAACATCATCTCTAATATTAATAAAGATTCCTAGAATTTGTAGAACTTCATAAATGCTACGCTCTAATTTCATATCGTGTTGCACTATTGCTACTAGGCAGTAAGTAATTATAGCACAATAGATTTGTATGCGTACAGCGTTTTCTGATGTTCCCCAAAACTTCTTAATTTTGAGATGTTGTTTTATCCACTTGAAGAACAATTCAACACTCCATCTGTTTTGATAAAGCAATGATATCAATTCTTCAGATGCGTCAAGATTGTTCGTTAGGAAGATGTATCGAGTACCATTTTCCGGATTCTAAACGATGAGTTTTCTAAGTTCTTCGAGGTAGTTCTTAGAACTTTTATAAACCGTAAAATATCCTATTACATCAGAAACTACACCTTCGGGCAATCTTCGTTTCCAAGTTTTAGGCTTAATCCGTACGTTTGTTTTGGCTCGTACTACGAACGATTTATCGTATAGAGATTGCTGAAATCGTTATACCCATGGTCAAATATGTAATGCGCTCCTAGTTCGTATGGAATCTCAGGCATAACTTTTGAATCGTGAATGTTAGCAGATGTAATATGCACAAATGCAGGTACTTCGGCTTCAACATCATAAAGTGTATGCACTTTTATTCCGCCTTTATGCTTGCGAAATTTAACCCATTCAAACATCGGCAGACATAGGTCAATCGTAGTAGAGTCAAATGCGTAATGACCGTCTAGTTCGAAGATTTTTTCGATTCTACGTTTGCAGGTTTCCACAATCATGAATGTTGCATACTCCTCGAAGATGTGGTAGTCACGTTGCTCATTAGCCTTGCTAAGATTGCTTCTCGTTACAGACTTTCCGATTCCGAGATGGTAGAGCTTCCCGACATGAACTTCCATGGCTACAACCAGATCTCGGAGCCCCCTCGATTAGAGAGCTGACCAAATATCATTGTAAATAGTTGATTCCAACAGGTATAGCTCTTGATATACTTGTTGCCTTCCGGTATACTATATAAAGCGGAAAGCAACCTAAAATCAAGATATAGCACCAGATCAACTTATCAGATAGACAAATACTTCAACAAACTAACGGAAAAAAGATGAACGTCTTTGAACATCCATCTTTGTTCAAAGGTTCATCACTTCCTGTTCAAAAGTTTCCTTGTTTCCTATCGCCTTATTACGCATCTTGCTGCGATAATTATAAATCGTTGCCAAAGAATACCCCAAGAAATGGGCAATCCGATTACTATCAGTCACTCCCAGACGGATCAAAGCAAATATACGCAATTCCGTAGTCAGCAACTCGCCCGATTTGGGATATATTCTTCCTTCCTCTACCAATAACTCATTAAAAGAAGTAATGAAATGAGGAAATAACTCCAGGAAAGACTTATCAAACTCATTATAAAAATCCTTCCGTTCATCTCGTATGAACTGCTCGGATTTAATCGCTTTAAACAAATCGTCTATACGGGAGGCCATTGCCAGTTTCGCCAAAGAACGACGATAAAACTCCAACTTGTCCAGATAAATCACACATCTGTCCAAATAACGGGCAATGTATACTTCCTTGATCTTCCCCGTCTGTGCCAACTCAGCATTTACTTCCTGCATCTGTTGATTAGCCAGACTCAGATTACGGCGCATCACTGATAATTTCTTCATCCATCGGTACAGATAAAAAATAGCAGCAAGCAAAAATAAAGAAAGTAAACTGACACTGATTAAAAGAGTACGGGAAATCTGCCTCTCTTTCTCTTCTTTCAATTTATATGCTTTATCAATAATAGGAAAGAACTGCGTTACCTCAATAAACCGCAAACGGGCATTACAGGCTACCGCATCCTCCATTGAACAATTCAAATACTTATAAGCACGATCCAAATCACCTACCTCATACATCAGTTGAGCCAATTTCTGTAAGGATGCATATTCACGAATAGACGACTTCAAATCTGTAATAGCGGTCAAGGCCAGATAATAAATTTCTTTCTGAATATCTCCCCGCATATCGTAAGCCTCGGATAAAGTATAGTAAATATACCCTTTTTGCCGTTCATCCGGCGTTTCTTTCAATAGGTCCGACAATATAACCAAAGCAGAATCCACCTTGCCATTAATAATCTTTTTCTCGGCCCATACAATGCTCCTGTCTACACAAGGATCAGTAGCAATAAGAATAGAATCCCTGTAAGCATCGGTCTTTTTCAAATATTTCACTTTTTCGGCATCATTGGTGGTATAATCGGCCACCCAACCATAATAAGCCCGATAGGTCCGGTAATAATAAGCCAAAGTCTCCCGTTCCAATTCCAACGGGTCTACCCGCTCCAATTGTTCCAAAGCCTCGTTATACATTCCCATCACCCCCATCACCTCGGCACGGTTAATGACAATCTCATTCTTTAACTCCGGATGATTCAACAGAGGCAACAAATTCATTTTTCCATTAATATAATACAATGCGGAATCAGCTTGATAATGCAGATAAGCGTTAAACAAAGAACCGCAAAGTTCATATTTCTCCCTATTATCTTTAGAACGGTGAAGACGTTGCTTTAAATCCACAATCTCTTTTTCCTTCTGCACATGACAAGCGGTCTTATTATCTATGACCCGATCCAACCTTTTCAACACTTCTTCATTGCTGTTTTTATCAGCAAACAAAGGAGTTGTCAAAGTCAACAAAAACAATATAAAGAAATAGGTTACATTCTTCATCTTATATACTTATTATAGATTCACAAATATATAAATATAAGTAATTAGAATAAAGTTTTTCAACGAAAATATTTTCATTGACGTTTATATTTTCAGCAATACAGCAAAGACAAATATGCCTAATTATCAATAAGTTGAGTCTATAAAACATTTATATTTTTATTCTAGTACTCAAATCTCAGCTATTCCACTCCTACATTTGCAACATCCAAATGAAATGAAGATATAAACACTAATTTCTATATATTATGAAAAGAACATTCGCACTTATGGCATTACTCGCGTTATTCGGTTTGCAACACACAGTGTCCGCAGCCATAATTAAAAAAGTAGCCCCAACCTTCTGGTGGGCGGATATGAAGAATCCCGAACTACAGATCCTACTGTATGGCGACAATATTTCTTCCAGTGATGTAAGCATCTCTTCTAAAGACATTCTTCTGAAAGATGTTGTGAAACAAGAAAATCCCAATTACTTAATCTTATATATGGATTTATCGGAAGCTACTCCGCAGACTTTTCATATTACACTGAAACAAGGTAAAAAGCAAACTGTTGTGCCATATGAAATAAAACAGCGTAAGGCAGATGCTTCCAACGTGGAAGGCTTCAACTCGGGTGACGTATTATATCTGATTATGCCAGACCGCTTCGCCAACGGAAATCCCTCGAACGATGTCGTACCGGAAATGTTGGAAGCAAAGGTAGACCGTAACGATCCGTTCGCCCGTCACGGAGGCGACCTCGCAGGTATTGAAAATAATCTGGATTATCTCTCCAACTTGGGAGTTACGGCAATCTGGCTGAACCCCATACAGGAAAATGACATGAAAGAAGGATCCTATCATGGCTATGCCATTACCGATTATTATCAAGTAGACCGCAGATTAGGTAGCAATGAAGAATTCTGCAAGCTGGTAGAACAAGCACACAGCAAAGGAATGAAAGTTGTTATGGACATGATTTTCAACCATTGTGGCAGCGAAAACTATCTTTTCAAAGATATGCCTTCCAAAGACTGGTTCAATTTTAAAGGAAACTACACACAAACTTCTTATAAAACAGCGAGTGTACAGGATATCCACGCTTCTGATTATGAACGCAAGATAGCCGTAGACGGATGGTTTACAGAATCAATGCCCGACTTGAACCAACGCAACCGCCATGTAGCCCGCTATTTGATCCAAAGCAGTATCTGGTGGATAGAATATGCAGGGATTAACGGCATCCGTCAAGACACACATCCTTACGCAGATTTCGACATGATGTCAGAATGGTGTAAAGCCGTGACCGATGAGTACCCTGATTTCAACATAGTAGGTGAAACTTGGTTGAACAGTAATGTGCTGGTTTCTTTCTGGCAGAAAGACAGCAGACTGGCTGCTCCCAGAAACTCCAATCTCCGTACCGTGATGGATTTCCCGCTGATGGAACAAATGAACAAAGCCTTTGACGAAGAAACAACTGACTGGAACGGCGGATTATATCGTCTTTACGATTATCTTACTCAGGATTTGGTATATGCAGATCCGATGAATCTGCTCGTTTTCCTTGATAACCATGATACTTCACGCTTTTATTTAAATGAAGAAGCCACGCAAAATATTGACCGCTACAAACAAGCACTTGTATTCCTGCTGACCACACGTGGCATTCCCCAGATTTATTATGGGACAGAAATTCTGATGGCTGCAGATAAAGCCAATGGCGACGGTCTGTTACGTTGTGATTTCCCCGGAGGTTGGAAAAATGACCCACGCAACTGTTTCAATGAGGCTAACCGTACTCCGCAGCAAAATGAAGCCTTTACTTATATGCAGAAATTACTCCAATGGAGAAAAGGGAATGAAGTCATAGCCAAAGGCAGATTGAAACACTTCGCTCCCAACAAAGGGATTTACGTTTATGAACGAAAATACGGAAACAAATCGATAACGGTTCTCATGAATGGAACAGACAAAACGCAAACCATAAACCTGACTCCATACAAAGAAGTACTTCCAACAACATCAGCCCATGATGTTTTAACGGATCAAAATATCGACTTGAATAAAAACCTAACACTTCCGGGGCGTGGAATGCTAGTTTTAGAATTTTAAAACAACCAGTAAAAGCTTATAATTTAATACCAGTACATATTATGAATTTAAAAAAGAATCTTTCACTTATCGCATTTCTCTGTATCTCATTCATTGCAAATGCACAACAAAAACTGAACTCTCCGGATGGTAATCTGGAAATGACATTTACTCTAGATGGTCAGGGCACTCCCACGTATGAACTGACCTATAAACAAAAGGAAGTTATCAAACCCAGTAAATTGGGGTTGGAATTAAAAAAAGAAGACGCAAACGCCAAAACCGACTTCGAATGGACTGATAAAAAAGACATAGACAAACTGGACATCAAGACAAACCTTTATAACGGTTTCGAGATAAAGGATGTCCGGACATCTACCAACGATGAAACATGGCAGCCGGTATGGGGAGAAGAAAAGGAAATCCGTAACCATTATAATGAATTGGCGGTCACATTGAACCAGCCTGCCAATGACAGATTTATAATCATCCGTTTCCGCCTGTTCAACGACGGTCTGGGCTTCCGCTATGAATTTCCGCAGCAGAAGAACTTGAACTATTTCGTGATCAAAGAAGAACATTCACAATTTGCCATGGCAGGTGACCACACCGCTTACTGGATTCCGGGAGATTATGACACACAGGAATATGACTATACCGTTTCCCGCCTGTCGGAAATCAGAGGATTGTTTTCAAAGGCTTATACGGAGAACTCCTCGCAAACCGCATTCAGCCCCACCGGTGTACAAACTGCCCTGATGATGAAAACAGACGACGGTCTGTACATCAATCTGCACGAAGCAGCTTTGATAGACTATGCCTGCATGCACCTCAACCTGGATGACAAGAACATGATTTTCGAATCATGGCTGACTCCGGACGCACAAGGTGACAAAGGATATATGCAGACTCCCTGCACTTCACCGTGGCGTACCGTCATCGTCAGTGATGATGCCCGCAACATTCTTGCCTCACGCATTACGTTAAACCTGAACGAACCTTGCAAAATAGCAGACACTTCCTGGATCAAGCCTGTGAAATACATCGGTGTGTGGTGGGATATGATTACGGGAAAAGGCTCATGGGCTTACACGGACGACTTATCCAGTGTAAAACTGGGTGAAACAGATTACAACAAAACAAAACCTAACGGCAAACACTCTGCCAACACTGCCAACGTAAAACGTTACATTGATTTTGCAGCAGAGCATGGATTCGACCAAGTATTGGTAGAAGGCTGGAATGAAGGTTGGGAAGACTGGTTCGGAAAAAGCAAAGATTATGTGTTTGATTTTGTAACTCCCTATCCCGACTTCAATGTGAAAGAACTTCAAAGCTACGCTGCAAGCAAAGGCGTAAAACTGATGATGCATCATGAAACTTCGGCTTCTGTACATAACTATGAACGCCACATGGACCAGGCATACCAATTCATGGTAGACAACGGATATAATTCTGTAAAAAGTGGCTATGTAGGCAACATTATTCCACGTGGCGAACACCACTATGGACAATGGATGGATAACCACTATCTGTATGCGGTGAAAAAAGCAGCGAACTACAAAATCATGGTAAACGCCCACGAAGCTGTACGCCCTACCGGAATATGCCGCACCTATCCCAACCTGATCGGTAACGAATCGGCACGCGGAACTGAATATGAATCATTTGGCGGTAACAACGTAAACCATACTACCATCTTGCCTTTCACACGATTAATAGGTGGTCCGATGGACTACACTCCGGGTATCTTTGAAACCCGCTGTAACAAAATGAATCCTACCAACAATTCACAGGTACGTTCTACTTTGGCACGCCAACTGGCCCTGTATGTAACAATGTACAGCCCATTACAAATGGCTGCCGACATACCTGAAAACTATGAACGCTTCATGGATGCCTTCCAATTCATAAAAGATGTAGCCATTGACTGGGATGAAACCAAATATCTGGAAGCCGAACCGGGAGACTATATTACCATTGCCCGCAAAGCTAAAGGAACCAACGACTGGTATATCGGCTGTACGGCAGATGAGAACGGTCATTCTTCAAAACTGATATTTGATTTCCTTGATCCGGACAAAAAATACATCGCAACTGTATATGCAGACGCAAAAGATGCCGACTGGAAAGATAATCCGCAGGCATATACCATCCGTAAAGGCATTGTGACCAACAAAAGCAAACTGAACTTACACGCAGCAAGCGGTGGTGGTTATGCAATCAGCATTAAAGAGGTAAAAGATAAATCAGAATTAAAAGGTATTAAGAGATTATAGAAACTGTTTTAATGGAAGACGCTAACATTAATCCTCATAAAATATAGTCAGATGAGCTATAGACAGTTCACATACAGTTATATTTCCGAGACAGACTAAATTATATATTACATTATGAATCAGATGTATACAATTCATCTCAATACTAAATCTTTTATATTTTTATTCTTGTCTCTAAAATCAGTCTATAAGACAGCTACATTTGCGACAAACAAAATGAGGATTATTGTTAGCTAACAGCTAATAATTCCAAAAGGTAAAAACTATATACTATAACAAAGATTATTTGAAAAAACAGTTTTCAATAGGTGTTTTTGACTGAGAATATAAACTTAAAATAATTATTTAACTTTAAATTTAAAGACATGAAAAGAAACTTGATGTTCAAGGTCCTACTAATGTTAGTTATAGGATGCTTCTTGTCCATAGACGCATTTGCCCAGCAAATAACCGTCAAAGGACTTGTAAAGGACACAGCAGGCGAGCCAATTATCGGTGCCAATGTTGTGATAAAAGGAACAACCAATGGTACTATCACCGATTTTGACGGTAATTTCCAGTTGAATGCCAATAAAGGTGATATAATTGTCATTTCGTTTATCGGATACCAACCTCAAGAAGCACAGGCAGCCTCTTCTATGAATATTATATTAAAAGATGATACGGAACTTCTGGACGAAGTGGTTGTCATCGGATACGGTTCTGTGAAGAAAGATGACCTAAGCGGTTCTGTGGTAGCTATCAAAGCAGAAGAGATGAACAAAGGTGCTGTTACTTCCCCTCAAGAACTGATTATGGGTAAAGTTCCGGGACTTTCTGTCAGTCAAGGTGATGGTGCTCCCGGTGCCGGTTCAACAATTCGTATCCGTGGCGGCGCATCATTAAATGCCAGCAATGACCCACTTATCGTTATCGATGGAATCCCTGTTTCAAATGATGCTGCTCCAGGCACTCCCAATGCACTTGCCACCATTAACCCTAATGACATTGAAACTTTCACTGTTTTGAAAGATGCTTCGGCGACAGCCATTTACGGTTCGCGCGCTTCGAATGGAGTTATTATCATCCAAACCAAGAAAGGAACACAAGACAAAATAAAAGTTAGCTACTCAGGAACTTTCACAGCAAAAGACCCTTATAAACGTATAGAAACATTGGATGCACAATCATTCCGCGAAGTAATGCAGGCTCAATATCCGGAAGGAACCGCACAGTCGGCAGACATCCAACGGATTCTGAACGTATACCCCAACCAAAGCACCGATTGGCAAGATGCTATTTATCAGACAGGATTAAGTACAGACCAAAACATCGGAATTGCAGGAAAAGCAGGATTTATGCCTTTCCGTATCTCTTTAGGTTATAATACAGAAAAAGGTACGCTAAAGACTTCTAAATATGAGCGTTATACCGGTGCTGTCAATCTAAGTCCTAAATTTTTCGACAACCACCTGAGTGTAGACATCAATGTAAAAGGTACCATCAATAAAAACCGATTTGCAGATTCCGGTGCTGTAGGTGCCGCTGCCTTTTTTGACCCTACCAAACCCATTTACGATGAAGAAAACCGATACAATGGCTATTGGAACTGGGGAATAGTACAAGGAGCACAAGCCGATCTGGCAACTCAGAATCCATTGTCTTTATTATACGATAGAAACAATCACGGTACAACCAAACGTAGTTTGGGTAATATTCAATTGGACTATAAGATACATGGTCTGGAAGACTTACATGCCAACTTGAATTTAGGCTATGACGTGGCAAAGACAACCGGTCGTAATTTTGTAAATTCCAATTCGGTTCAAAGTTCACTAGATAAAACATTTACCGGTTTAGGACAAGGTAATACTTGGAACAATCTGCGTCGTAACCACCTGCTGGACTTCTACATGAACTATGCAAAAAACATAGAATCCATCAAAAGTAATTTCGATATAATGGCAGGTTATTCCTGGCAACATTTCTATTATGCCAATCATGACATCACCTATTCAAACCCTACAGAGGACTTAGGTGCAAAAGAAGGATATACCTATGATGCAAACGAACGGCATTACATCCGTGATGACCACCGTCGCATTCCGTATGAGAACTATCTTATTTCATTCTTCGGGCGTTTAAATTACAATTTCATGGACCGCTATTTGCTGACTGCCACTTTACGTCGTGACGGTTCTTCACGATTCAGTGAAAACAATCGTTGGGGACTTTTCCCTTCAGCCGCCTTAGCTTGGACCATCAGTAATGAACCCTTTATGAAAGCTACAGAAAATGTGCTTTCCAAATTAAAATTACGCTTAGGATATGGTGTCACCGGACAACAGGAAATTGGAGATTATCAATATATCACATCCTATTCATTCAGCACTAACCCTAATACCACCTATTTAGGAACTACGCTTTTGAAGCCAAACGGTTACAGTCCTGATTTAAAATGGGAACAAACAACTACATACAATGTAGCCATCGACTTCGGATTCTTAAATAACCGTATCAACGGTAGTATTGAATATTATCAGAAACATACAAAAGACTTGTTAAACACCATCAGTGCCGCAGCAGGAACGAATTTCATCAACTTGATTACCGCTAATGTAGGCAAAATGAAAAATAAAGGTGTGGAAGCCAATGTAAATGCTATAGCTATCCAAAGCAAAGACTTCACATGGGAGGTAGGCTATAATATCACTTGGAATGATAGCAAGATTACCAAGCTGACTACCACTTTCAATCCCGACTACCAAGGTATTGATGCCGGCACAAACCAAAAACACCAAGTAGGTGAAATGCCCGGAACATTCTATTTATACCAACAAGTATACGATGAAAACGGCAAGCCTATCCAAAATGCATTTGTAGACCGGAACAATGACGGACAAATTACCGAAGCCGACCGTTATCTGACACACAAAAGCCCGATGGCTAAAGTATATATGGGTTTCAGTTCTCAGTTCAGTTACAAGAAATGGGATCTGGGCTTTAATCTCCGTGCTAACCTTGGCAATTATGTATACAATGGCGTGGCATCAGGCAATAGCACTTCCAACAACTATGGTGGAAAGGGATTTGTTACAAACCTTTATAACGGTTTTCAAGACACTGGCTTTACCTTGCTGAATACCAGCGAACAAATGGCCAGCGACTATTTTCTGGAAAATGCTTCATTCTTGAAGATGGACAACATTACATTAGGCTATTCTTTCCAAAATCTGTTTGCAGCCAAACTATCAGGACGTATCAGCGCATCTGTCCAAAATGTATTTACTATCTCAAAATATAGCGGATTAGACCCGGAATGTGGAGCGATAGATTCTAACATCTGGCCACGTCCCCGCACATACACTATAGGTTTGAATCTTAACTTTTAATGAGAATTACGTATGAAAACAAGAAAATATATCTATACAACTCTGGCAACTTGCCTGTTTGTTTTTTCAAGTTGTCTCAATGATTTGGATGTCTTACCTTTGGATCCCACAGTGGAAACAGCAGACAAGGCTTATACCGATGCGGAAAGCTACACTAAAGGACTTCATAAAATATACTCAGTTTGGGCATTATCCGGACAAGACGGTAGCAGCAGTTCAGATATTTCAGGCCTTGATGCAGGAAACACTGCACTATTACGCTGCTGGTGGACTTTACAAGAACAGCCCACCGATGAAATGAAGAACGCATGGAATGATGCATGGTGCACAGAAGTAAACTATATGACATGGACTACCAATAAAGTGGAACCCATTGAAGGGGTTTATCAACGCTGCATGTATATAGTGGCACTGGTAAATGAGTTCTTAAAGAACATTCCCAACGCGCCCGAAAGCATTGACAAAGAAAGTTATATTGCACAAGCCCGCTTTAACCGTGCTTTTGCCTATTATGTCTTGATGGATATGTTTGCATTGCCTCCATTCATCACTGAAAAGAACTATTCCATAGAACCTGCCCCACTGTCTAGAGAAGACCTGTTCAATTGGATAGAAGCAGAATTAAACGAAATCAAGCCCAATCTGCCCTCTCCACGCTCCGAATACGGAGTAGCAGACCAAGCTGTTGCCAGCGCTTTGTTGGCACGTATGTATCTTAATGCAGAAATTTATACCGGTAAAGCACGATATACCGAATGCATTAATGCATGTAACGAAGTGATCAAAGCAGGGTATCAGCTGGCAGACAACTATGCTGATTTATTCAAAGCAGACAATGGCGAGAATCCGGATACCAAAAAAGAAATAATCTATCCTATCATCTTTGATGGAGATAAGACTCAATCATGGGGTATGGCTGCCATTATCATCGGAGCCAGAGGAGCTGAAGACAAAGATGTTTTACTAGCACACAGCGGAGTAGATCAAGGCTGGGCAGGGTTCCGCGCAACAAGCAACCTGGTTCATCTCTTTGATTTTCAAAATGATGAAGAGCCCAAAGCTTCTGAGATTCAAGATAAACGTGGTATTTTTTATGATAAAGGACGCTCTATCGACATTACTTCCAGTGTATCCGGAACTTTTGAAACTGAAGGATGGAGTGTATTCAAATTCAGCAATTTAAACAGTAACGGGCAACCGGGAAAAAATACGTTATGGGTAGATACTGATTTCCCGATGTTCCGTTTGGGAGATATTTACCTGATGTATGCAGAAGCCGTAGCACGCGGTGGAGAAGGAAGTAAGGCTAGTGCCGTTGAATATATCAACGCCCTTCGCAAACGTGCCTATGGAGATGACAAACACAACATTTCCGAGAATTGGTTAGAGGAAAACAATTTCCGTAATTTGTTGGATGAACGCGGACGTGAATTATATTGGGAAGGCATCCGCCGTACAGATTTAGTACGTTTCGATCTGCTTACCTCCGGCTCCTATACATGGGATTTCAAAGGAGGAATCAATACCGGAGTAGGAGTGAACAAGAGATATAACGTGTATCCCATACCTGTTACCGATCTGACCGTAAACGGTAACTTACAACAAAATGAAGGTTATTAATCAATAAGTACATCATCATGAAATTCATAAAAAGCATATCAACTTCTATTTTTACCTTATTACTTTGTACTGCTTGTGAAAGTGATTTGGAACAAGTGACATATAGTTCGGAAAATGCCATCCCGTCTACCTTGTCATCCTTGAATGACAATTATATACTGGAATCAAAAAATGCTTCCCAAGAGGCATTCACCCTTACCTGGAGCCATCCGGATTTAGGCTATCAAGCAAGCGTTATCAATTCGTTGGAAATGGATGTTAAAGACAAAAATTTTGCCAATAAAGTAATTTTAGCCTCATCCAAAACTGATGTATCACATACTATCACTGTCAGTGACCTGAACAGCAAAATCATGACCCTGCTGAAAGTCTACGAAATGGAAACAGCACCGATAGGAATCGAATTTCGGATCTCGTCTTCTATCTCAGCGGCTGCCGATACACTGTATTCCAACATTGTTTCAACCACCATCACTCCATATGAAGGTGAGCCGGAATATCCGGCAATCACACTCCGTGGAAGTTATAATGGCTGGGATTTCACCAAAAGCCAAAAAGTATATTCGGTAAATTCTGATAATATATACGCCGCTATGGTGTACTTCGACGGCAAAGCAGCCGATGGCTGGAAATTCTGCGGTACGGAAGACTGGAGTACGGACAATTGGGGAGCTCCGGAAAGTATGACACCCGAACAATCTCCCGTTACTTTAGTATCCGGTAATGGAGGGGACATTAAAGCATACAGCAAAAACAGCTATTATTTAGAATTCAATAATACCACAGGAGAATTGAAAGTTTCCAAACCTCACAATTCATGGGGGATTGTAGGAGACCACAATAGCTGGGGAAGCGGTGACACAATGATGACACTGGAAACCGAAACGGACGAAAACAACAAATTTCAGTATTATTTAAAAGCTACCCTAGATATGTCCGCCGGTAATAAATGGAAAATACGCCCTGAGGAGAAATGGGAAGACGATATAGCTCCCGGAGCTGTAGAAGGTGAGTTTGAAGATGCCGGTGATGGTAATTTTAAAGTTTCAGAAGCCGGTAACTATACCATCAAGTGGTACTTCAATAAAGTAACTCCCAAAATCATTGTTGTAAAAAACAGATAAGACTGTTTTTTTAAGATTATTCCTTATGAGGTTGTGCCAGCATTTTGACACAACCTCAAGTTTTACTGTATGCAGACGTACTGGTACTCTGTAAAAAGACTTTAACTATACAGCAACAACGCCTTAGCTTACGGCATGAAATACAACGGCATACAACCGTATATGACAAGGGTTATTGGAGATATCAAAACACCGGAATAGAATAAACCAACCCGACAGAAATACGTTGCGTGTCCGGACTCGTGCTTCCCAAAGCCTGCGCACGCCGGGTCAAATGATGCCCTTTATATAAAAGATGGGCAAAGATAAGCAGTTCACTATTACGCATCGGGAAATATTCCACACACGCCTGCGCATTCCATGTAGTACGATAAAGCCCTTTCTCAAAATGCCCGTTTGCTTTATAAATGCCTGCCCTCTCATAAGCGCCTTTCAAATAAAGATTCCAATTGGGATGAACGCGATAGTCAAAGTTTACCACGGTACTAAAGTATTCCGCATTCTGCGCCGTGGACGGAGCTGTTAAAACAGGACCTTGCAAATCACTGATAATGCCTTTGCTATCCAGCCCTTCACGAGAATACATTAAATCAATATAAGCAATAACAGGGCCTTTCTCATAAATATTACCCGCCGTAAAACAACAAAGATTCTTACCTTCCGCCAGCTGCCCATATGAGGCCGCATATCGTAATTGTACCGCGTTATCAAAGAAGAACCCGTTCCAATTGACTGTTGACAGAACAGGAACTTTAGCTTTTTCCACTCCTTGCGGCAAACCGTAAAGATAGGTTTCATCATTTTCTCCACTACGGTTATTTACTACCTGAAGCACCAACTCATTGGTGGATGACAGATTGAATCTTCCCGCCACTCCTGCCTGATAACAACTGATGTTATCATTAAACTCACTATACTCGCGGACTTTGATGGCATTGACATAATATTCATAGCCACCCAAAGCGATATCTTGTTTTCCGGCAGTCAACGTGAATTTATCAGACATTTTCCAATTCACCAAAGCATACTCAATGGAAGAGGACAAATTATCCAACGAGTGGGGATTGCTGTATTTATTAAACGACTGACGGAAATGATAAGAAAATTGTTTACTGAAAGAACCTAATATCTCCAGTTTTACACGATTCAGCTTAAAAGAGGCATCCTCTAAATCTCCTTCAATAAAGTTGGCAACTCCCGAAGTGGAGAATTGCAGGTTCATGTGTGCCGAAAGATTCGGATTGCTATTAGGAAACAAACGTCCCACCAAACTACGGATAGAATCATCCGGACTGATTAACGGCTGTTCTTGCGCCTTCAAAGTCAATACGACGCATAATAAGATACAGCATGACAAGAGTAGTCTTTTCATGGGGTATTTTCGTAGTATTAAATTTCGGTTAATGTAATAAATCAGGGATAATAAAAACCGAAGATGCTTAAATCATTCCTCTTTTCTTCAATTCTTCTGCCGCAACCTCCAGCTCTTTATACCATTCTTCACCAAATTTCCGCACCAACGGTTCCTTTAAGAACTTGTATACAGGAAGGTTCTCTTTTTTTCCCAATAACACGGCGGCTTTACATACGTCCCAACGATGATAATTCACCGCTTTATAAGGGCCATAATCACCTATACGGATGGGATAAAGATGACAAGAGATTGGTTTATAGAAATCGGTCTTACCTGCCCGGAAGGCTTTCTCGATGGCACAATAACAATACCCTTTCTCGTCATAACAGGTAAATACACAATCTTTCTGATTGACGATGGAAGTTACCAAATCGCCCTCTTCATCTGTATAAACCACTCCCTGCTTATCAATCACCGCCCGTGCCTCGGGTGAAAGCTCGTCCCAAATAACAGGAAGCACCTCTTCCAGTTTTTCCACTTCATCCAATTCCACCGGTGCACCGGCATCTCCCTCTATGCAGCACTCACCTTTGCAGGCATCGAGATTACAAAGAAATTTCTCACGAAACACATCAAGGGAGATTACAACATCATCTATCTGTATCATCTCTTATTAAATTAAAATGTCATTCCGGACAAAGTGACGAATCCATGCTTCATTACAGATTCCTCACCTTGTTCAGAATGACAAATAAATATACTTTCTACATTATTTTATCAAATCCCGTCCGGTCATGTCGGCAGGCTGGGGCATACCCAAAATGTGCAAGATAGAAGGAGCAACATCTGCCAATACACCATTTTCCACTTTAGCATTCTTGTTCTCTGTTACATATACAAATGGAACAGGGTTCAAAGAGTGAGCCGTATTAGGTGTACCATCTTCATTCAGTGCATGGTCGGCATTACCGTGGTCGGCAATAATGATTACTTCATAATCATTAGCCTTGGCAGCTTCCACTGTATCTTTCACGCACTCGTCAATAGCCTTCACTGCTTTTTCAATAGCGTCATAGATACCTGTATGACCTACCATATCACCATTAGCGTAATTCACGACAATGAAATCGAATTTCTGGGTCTTGATGGCTTCTACCAATTTATCCTTCACTTCATAAGCACTCATCTCAGGCTTCAAGTCGTAAGTAGCCACTTTCGGAGATGGAACCAAGATACGCTCTTCGGCATCATACGGAGTTTCACGACCACCATTGAAGAAGAAAGTCACGTGAGCATACTTTTCCGTTTCTGCAATGTGTAACTGAGTCTTACCGTTAGCAGCCAGATATTCACCCAACGTATTTTGAACATTTTCCTTGTCGAACAGAATATGAACACCCTTGAAAGACGCATCATACGGAGTCATGCAATAAAACTGCAAGCCCGGAATAGTATGCATACCTTGTTCCGGCATATCCTGTTGAGTCAGCACAACAGTCAATTCCTTGGCACGGTCGTTACGGTAGTTGAAGAAGATAACCACATCACCTTCTTTGATGGTACCGTCTACGGTAGAATTATTGATCGGTTTGATGAATTCATCTGTAACACCTTCATCGTATGATTCCTGCATAGCCTGAACCATATCGGTGGCTTGCTTTCCTTTACCTTCAACCAACAGGTCGTATGCTTCTTTCACACGTTCCCAACGCTTGTCACGATCCATAGCATAGAAGCGACCAACGATAGAAGCGATTTTACCGGCTGATTTTTCACAGTGCGCAGTCAGTTGTTCGATAAAGCCTTTACCACTCTTCGGGTCTGTGTCACGACCATCCATAAAGCAGTGGATAAATGTATTTTCAATGCCATATTCTTTAGAGATATCGCAAAGTTTGAACAAATGATCGAATGAACTGTGTACACCACCGTTTGAAGTCAATCCCATAAAGTGGATGTTCTTGCCATTTTCCTTTGCGTAAGAGAAAGCGGAAACAATCTCGGGATTCTTCATTATGCTGTTGTCGGCACATGCACGGTTAATCTTTACCAAATCCTGATAAACGATACGTCCTGCACCGATATTCAAGTGTCCTACTTCGGAGTTACCCATCTGTCCGTCGGGCAAACCAACGTTCTCACCGCTAGCCTGCAATTCAGAGTGCGGATAGTTTGCCAACAGAGAATCCCAGTAAGGAGTGGGAGTGTTAAAGATTACATCGTCTTTACCTTGATCGCCGATACCCCAACCATCAAGAATCATTAAAAGGGCTTTTTTACTCATAATCTTATTTTGTTTAAAGTTTATCCTTGCTTTTTCCGGGTGCAAAGGTACAAAAAAGCCCTGTCAATGAATAATGTTTCACCTATTTTTTATAGAGGAAGTTCGATGATAAAATGCAGTCCGTCTTTAAATTCCATATCCCGAGTCAATTTTGCATTCATACGCCCGGCAATCATTTCACAAACCAGCAAAACAATATCCGGCGCACCGGCAAGACACGACTCCCTCCCTTTGTTCTGTAATGCGGTTAATATACTTCGGCAAATACTCTAATTATATTATTTGATTAGTACGTACTACACATTCTTCCGGAAATCGATATAGAAGCTTCGATTCTTGTGTTATAAAACATACCTTTTCATCTTGCTGTTTATGAATAAATTGCATTCCTTTGCATCGGGACAGTTCAGCACAGTTTGCATTGTCCGCGTAAAACCTTAAACAGTTCATGAAAGTTACCTTTGGACAGCAGACCACTAAAGTGAAACAACTGGCTGATTTACTCAGTCAGGAGATTTCCATGGGCAAATATAAATCGGACTGCACATTACCGTCCATCAACAAACTGAGCCGTGAGTATCAAGTGTCGCGGGATACGGTGTTCAAAGCATTCATTGATTTAAAAGACCGGGGAATAATAGACTCTACTCCGGGAAAAGGTTACTACGTTACCAACAAGCTTACAAACATTCTGCTTCTGCTGGACGAATATTCTCCCTTTAAATACTCGTTATATAATAGTTTTATCAAAAAACTATCCATCAACTACAAAGTAGATTTATTGTTTCATCAATATAATGAACGACTTTTCAATACCATCTTACGTGAATCAATAGGCAGATACAATAAATACATTGTGATGAACTTCGACAATGAGAAACTATCCCCCCATCTTTACAAAATAGATTCGTCTAAGTTGCTGCTGTTGGATTTCGGGAAGTTCGATAAAAAGGATTATTCATACGTATGTCAGGATTTTGACGATTCCTTTTATCATGCATTGGCCGCATTGAAAGAGCATCTGAGAAAATATCAGAGACTAGTACTTTTATTTCCCGAAGACATCAAACACCCCCGTAGCAGTTGTCAGTATTTCAATTGCTTCTGTCAGGATTATCACATTGATTCAGCCATTGTGGAAAATACAGACCGGATACAAGTCCGTAAAGGAGAAGTATATATTGCAATCCGTCAGATAGAGGTGGTCAATATAATCAAGCAAAGCCGGACAACCGGGCTGAAATGCGGAGAAGATTTCGGACTGATAGCCTATAATGACACTCCTGCCTACGAGGTAATAGACCAAGGGATTACGGTACTCAGTATCAACTGGGAAGAGCTGGGGCGGAAAGCCGCAGAATTTGTACTAACCGGACAGGAAATAAGAACTTATCTCCCTACCGAAGTCCATTTAAGAAATTCAATTTAACAACTAAAACCTATGTATATCATGAAAAAGTATCCTAAAATCGGGATTCGTCCCACTATCGACGGTCGCCAGGGTGGTGTCCGCGAAAGCCTTGAAGACAAGACTATGAACCTGGCAAAAGCTGTTGCCGAACTGATTTCATCTAACTTGAAAAACGGTGACGGAAGCCCCGTGGAATGTGTAATAGCAGACAGCACCATCGGTCGTGTAGCCGAAAGCGCCGCTTGTGCCGAGAAATTCGAACGCGAAGGAGTAGGTGCCACCATTACCGTAACCAGTTGCTGGTGCTATGGCTCCGAAACAATGGATATGCACCCGCACTGGCCGAAAGCAGTCTGGGGATTCAACGGTACAGAACGTCCGGGAGCCGTTTATCTGGCTGCCGTATTAGCCGGACACGCACAGAAAGGGCTGCCTGCATTCGGTATTTACGGACACGATGTACAAGATTTGGATGACAACACGATTCCGGCCGATGTAGCAGAAAAACTATTGCGTTTCGCCCGTGCCGCCATGGCTGTAGCCAATATGCGCGGAAAAAGCTATCTTTCTTTCGGTAGTGTCTGCATGGGTATCGCCGGCTCTATTGTCGATCCTGACTTTTTCCAGGAATATCTGGGAATACGTAATGAAAGCGTGGACGAAACTGAGATCCTGCGCCGTATGGAAGAAGGAATCTATGACCATGAAGAATATGCCAAGGCAATGGCCTGGACTGAAAAATATTGCAAGCCCAACGAAGGGGAAGACTTTAAGAACCGTCCCGAAAAGCGCAAAACCCGTGAAGAGAAGGATGCCGACTGGGAATTTATTGTAAAAATGACTATCATCATGCGTGACTTGATGGTCGGCAACCCGAAATTGCTTGAAATGGGATTCAAAGAAGAAGCTATCGGCCATAATGCCATCGCAGCCGGCTTCCAGGGGCAACGCCAATGGACTGACTGGAAACCAAACGGTGACTTCAGTGAAGCACTGCTCAACACCACTTTCGACTGGAACGGCATTCGCGAAGCATACGTTCTGGCTACCGAAAATGATGCTTGCAATGGTGTTGCCATGTTATTCGGTCACCTGCTGAGTGGCTGTGGACAGATGTTCTCCGACATCCGTACTTACTGGAGCCCCGAAGCAGTAAAACGTGTCACCGGCAAAGAACTTACCGGAATGGCTAAAAACGGTATCATCCATCTTATCAACTCTGGTGCAACCACTCTGGACGCTACCGGTGAGAGCCATAATGAAGCGGGAGAGCCCTGCATGAAGCCCAACTGGGAAATGACTGAAGCCGATGTCGAAGCTTGTCTGAAAGCTACAACCTGGTATCCGGCAGATCGCGACTATTTCCGTGGAGGCGGTTTCTCTTCCAATTTCTTGTCTAAAGGCGGTATGCCTGTCACCATGATGCGTCTTAATCTGGTAAAAGGCTTAGGCCCAGTATTGCAACTGGCAGAAGGCTGGACAGTAGATATTGATCCGGAAATCCATCAGGTACTGAACATGCGGACAGACCCCACATGGCCTACTACTTGGTTTGTACCCCGCCTATGCGACAAACCTGCATTCCGTGATGTCTATTCGGTAATGAACAACTGGGGAGCCAACCACGGCGCCATCAGCTATGGACACATCGGACAGGATTTAATAACTCTGGCATCTATGCTACGTATTCCTGTTTGTATGCATAATGTAGAAGACGACAAGATTTTCCGCCCGGCATCATGGAATGCCTTCGGTATGGATAAGGAAGGTTCCGACTACAGAGCTTGCTCAACTTACGGACCTATTTACAAATAGTTAATAAATTGAGAATTGAAAATTAAAAACAGAGAAAAGGTTATATGCCTATCCTTTTTTGTTTTCAATTCTCATTTCTTAATTTTTAATTCTCAATCTTTAATTTAAGAAATGAAAGATACAGATCAACCCATCCTGTACAAAGATGGAGTCAGCTACGTGCTACCGTTTATATTAGTCACCTGCTGCTTCGCCCTGTGGGGATTCGCCAATGATATCACCAATCCGATGGTAAAAGCATTCTCTAAAATCTTCCGGATGAGTGTCACCGATGGCGCATTGGTGCAAGTTGCCTTCTATGGCGGATATTTCGCCATGGCTTTTCCGGCAGCTATGTTTATCCGTAAATACTCTTATAAAGCCGGTATCCTGCTGGGATTGGGACTTTATGCCGTAGGAGCCTTATTATTCTTTCCCGCTAAAATGACAGGCAGCTACTATCCGTTCTTATTAGCTTATTTTATTCTGACCTGCGGACTCTCCTTCCTTGAAACCAGTTCCAACCCTTACATCTTGTCCATGGGAACAGAAGCTACCGCTACCCGACGTCTCAATCTGGCACAATCGTTTAACCCTATGGGCTCTTTACTGGGAATGTATGTAGCCATGAACTTTATCCAGGCGAAACTAAATCCGATGGATACGGCAGAACGAGCCCAACTAAACCCGGCAGAATTTGCAATGGTAAGAGATGCGGACCTGTCCGTACTGATCGCTCCTTATCTCACTATCGGAATAGTCATATTAGTTATGCTTCTAGTGATACGTTTTACCCAAATGCCCAAAAATGGTGACCAGTCTCACAGTATCAATTTCGGTCCCACACTGAAGCGTATCTTCTCCATCCATCATTACCGCGAAGGAGTGGTGGCACAATTCTTCTATGTAGGTGCGCAGATTATGTGTTGGACCTTCATCATCCAATACGGCACACGCCTGTTCATGTCACAAGGTATGGAGGAAAAAGCTGCCGAAGTACTATCACAAGAATATAATATCATTGCGATGGTTATTTTCTGTATCAGCCGTTTTATCTGTACCTTCATCTTGCGCTACCTCAATCCAGGTAAATTATTGGCCATACTTGCCATTGCGGGTTGCTGCTTCACCGCCGGAGTCATCTTCTTCCAGGATATCTGGGGTATGTACTGCCTGGTAGCTGTTTCAGCCTGTATGTCATTAATGTTCCCCACGATCTATGGCATAGCGCTTACCGGATTGGGAGATGATGCAAAGTTTGGAGCAGCCGGCCTGATTATGGCTATTTTAGGAGGTTCCGTACTTCCTCCTTTACAAGCAAGTATTATTGATATGAATACCATTTGGAATATGCCAGCCGTAAATGTTTCATTTATCCTGCCATTTATCTGTTTTGTGGTAATCACTATTTATGGACATCGCTCTTATCAACGGGGAAAATATTGATATGCTGAATAAGACCATTGTAAAAAAGTGAAACGAAGAATCTGTTACTACTCATATGAATCAAACAGATTCTTCGCTTTATTTTCAACCAAGTAGAATGAAATGTAAAGAAGTTATCCCATCCTCCTATATATTCTTCAAATTAGAAAGGAATCTCTAATTGGGGATCTGTTCCCAACAAATTAAAAGTCATCCGATGATATGGCGTTGTTCCATGTTCACGGATAGCCGCACGATGCTTTTTAGTAGGATAACCTTTATTACTATTCCAATCATAAAAAGGATATTCTTTATGCAGTTCATTCATATAATCATCACGATAGGTTTTCGCCAGAATAGATGCAGCGGCAATAGAAAGATATTTTCCATCTCCTTTTACCACAGTAGTATGCGGCAAATCCTGATACTTTTTAAAACGATTCCCATCAATCAACAAATGTTGGGGACGAATTTTCAATTGATCCACAGCACGATGCATTGCCAGAAAAGACGCATTAAGGATATTTATCTCGTCTATCTCTTCAGGAGTCACTACACCTACAGCCCATGCCAATGCTTCTCTTTCCACAATCTCTCGCAGCGCATAACGCTGATGCTCCGTCAGTTGCTTGGAATCATTCAGCAATTCATTCTTAAAATCTACAGGTAAAATAACAGCTGCTGCATATACAGATCCTGCCAGACATCCCCTGCCCGCCTCATCACAACCGGCCTCTATCAGATCTTTATTCAAATAAGGTAATAACATAGCTCATCTTTATTGTTGCTTGCAAAGATATTCTTTTAAAAGAGAAACAAGAGTGTCTTTTTACAAAGAAAATCACTATTTTTGCAAAAATACGCTTGATTATGAAAAACAACCTACTTGTATATATTCTCCTTTGCCTGCTGAATCTCTCATGGGCTAATGCCCGTAATAAACAACAAGAAGCCGAGGCACTGATTAAAAAGTCGGTTGAAGCCTTATACAATAATCCGAAGCAGGCCAGTTACTATGCTGCCAAGGTTATTGAATTGTTTCCTGAAGAAAGGCAAAATGATCAAAAAGCCGAAGCAATGTTCTATTACAGTCAGGCAGAAAAGCTATTAGGCAATTTTGATGTGAGCATCAAAAATCTATATGACGCATTGGAGTATGCAACTCCTGCCAATAAAGAGCTGAATGGACAAATTTACGCACTGATAGGAGCACTCTATTGTAAACTGACCGACTATAACAAAGCGATCGAAATGAATGAGAAAGCCATCTCAATCTTTAAATCCATCGGAGATTCCATTTCTATCGCACTATGCTACAATGATCGTGGCATCATCCATTATTCCATGAATGAGTTCAACACAGCTGAACAATTCCTCAAACAAGCCCTTATAATAAACCGCAGTCAGAAAAATTTAAGAGGGATATCCGCCAATTTGAATAATCTATGTTTATATGAGGGTGATTTTAATGAAAAGCTAAGTTTAATTAATGAGGCCATTGTCATCAACAAGAACTTGAATTCTCAATGGTCATTAGGGGAAAACTATAACAATATGGGAAAACAATACTTCTATGCAAAACAATATAACAATGCCTTGATGGCTTTACAAAGAGCATACGAGGTCGCTTCTTCCATCAGTGCCAAAGAACTGATTTGTGATAATTACGAATATTTATCTTGGGTATACGATGCCCTTGGAGACCATAAAAACGCTTATAAATGCCTGATACAACTATATACCCTTAGCAAAGAATTGCAAAGTGGAAGTAAATTACGCATCGTAGAACAGGAAATTTCCCATAAACAATATCAAAACCAACAAAGGAAAGCAGAACTAAGAGAGCAAGCTTATGAAATAGAACTGCTGAAACGGAACCTGTTTGTACTAGTAATCATATTCATCTCATTGATAGTACTCAGTATATTTCTATACCAATGGTATAAACGCAAAAAGAATATGCAGTTAATGGTTACCCGCTATAATCTGGAGCAATCGGAACACGAATTGGCAGAACTTAAAGTACGACAGCAAGAACTCGAATTAAAATCTGTACAAAGCGCATTATACAACAGTCGTCAGGAAGCTACCAGTTTTGCTGTATTCCTGCATAGCCGCAATGAAATGCTGGAGAAAATCAGAGAAATGATAAAGCAAGGATATAAGATGGACCAACAGGCATTGATACCTCATCTGAAGAAAGTCAATGCTTTCATCAGCCAATATCAGAATGGAGATAAGACGAACAGCACCTTGCTGATGAATGTTGAAGAAAAGAACCAGGAGTTCCTTCAACGGCTATCCGAACGGCATCCCAATTTAACACAAGGAGAAAGATATCTAGCTACTTTATTACGGGTAAATCTATCTACCAAAGAAATCTCGATGCTCACAGGAAATGTTCCCAAAACAATCAACATGAATCGATATCGTTTACGTAAATCTCTAAACTTATCTTCGGAGGATGACTTGACAGACTATCTACAAAATATTTAAAGAACCTATATTTTTACAGTTTTTATCAAACAGCATTTTGTAGATATTATCTCTTTATATAGACCACTATATATCAATATATTACATTTATATTTGTAGATTAAAAAAAAGAGTTTTTTTATTCATTGTAGTTCATTTGTAGGGTATAATAATTAGGAATTTGCACATACAACCTATTACTTAGCGATGTGAAAAACAATTATTAACCTTAAAATTTATTCACATGAGTAAAAAGAATTATTTCAAGGAAAGAATCATGCTATTGATTCTACTCTTTGCTTTTATGACTCCTTTCGGTACATTAGCACAGACGATTCAACTGACTGGTCTGGTTACCGATGCTGCCAACGAACCTATTATTGGTGCCAGTGTAGTAGAGAAAGGTACAACCAACGGGGTCATCACAGACTTTGACGGTAACTTTGCATTAAGCGTATCCCCCAAAGCCACTATTATTATTTCTTATGTGGGCTATGCAACACAAGAAGTCCCTGTAAACGGAAAGACCAACATCCGGGTGACTTTGAAAGAAGATACTGAGATGCTGGATGAAGTTGTAGTGGTGGGCTATGGGACCATGAAGAAAAGTGATATGACCGGTGCTATTTCCTCAGTAGATGTAGACGATTTGGTAAAGCGCACCACAACCAACCCTGCAGAAGCATTGCAAGGTAAGATTGCAGGTGTAAACATTATGAAAGCTGGTGGTAATGCCGGTGCAGGTGTGCAGGTTAAAATCCGTGGTGTCAAAACGTTTGGTGACAACCAACCTCTTTATATCATTGATGGTTTTCCCGGTGATATTGAAAATGTGAATCCGCAAGATATTCAGTCAATGGAAGTACTGAAAGATGGTGCAGCCGCTGCCATCTATGGTTCGGTTGCTGCAAATGGTGTCATTATCGTAACTACCAAAAACGGTAAAAAGGGTGACATGAAAATTGATTTCAGCACTTATGTAAGCTTTACAAGCGTAGCCAAAAAGCTGGAACTGCTAAATGCCGAAGAATACAAAAGTGTTCATAAACAAATGTATCAGAACTACATGAACCAGTATCCAGATGATACAGAGGTTACTATGCCCGCATTTGTAAATAAAAACACAGGAATAGATACAGACTGGCAGGATGCCATGCTAAGAGGTGGTGTTTCACAAAACTATATGTTCAGTATCCGTGGCGGTTCTGAAAATGCTCAATATTCACTTTCATATAACCATGCTGACGAAAAAGGTATTTTCTTAGGTAACAATTACCGTCAAGATAATGCACGTTTGAAACTCCACATGAGCAAATATATATTTGATATTGATGCTAACATCGCTTTCAAATTTACGGATAGCAAACAACCCGAATATTCCATTAAAGAAATGTACATGATTTCTCCGCTTGTTCCTATCTATGATGATACAAGAGAGTATGGCTTCGGCTTAAGTGACTTTGACGATCTGCCCAGTAACCGTAATGTTATGGCTGACCAGCATTATGAAAAATCTACAGACAAAAAATATCATACCACAGCCAATGTTGCCTTGACCATGAACTTCACCCCATGGCTGAATTTCAAGACAAGCTATGCATACAGAGGTGAGCACCAACGTCAGACTTATCATACTCCGGCCTATGTTGCCGACCCAAAAGCCAAACGTGACTATCCTTATCATAGCGAAACCACAGGATACTGGGAGGAACATGTATGGGAAAATGTATTAAGTGTTAATAAGACATTTGGAAAACACAACGTCAATGCAATGGCAGGTACTTCCATGACTGCCCGCAAATATACATGGAATTCTGTTGGGGTAGAAGGTAAAACCACTGTTTATAAAGTAGAAGACGGAAAATTGGTAACCAGTGAAATTCCGGGCGGATTTCTTGATCCATCTTTCTCAACTGTAGGTGCAGGAGCAGGTGGCACATTTGATGGTAGCGGAACAAAATGGAAATATAACCGCGCCTCTTTCTTCGGCCGACTGAACTATAATTATAATGACCGCTACCTGGTACAGGCAACTGTACGTTATGACGGTTCATCCAAGTTTGGTAAAGACAACCGTTGGGGTTGCTTCCCATCAGTGGCATTAGGCTGGAGAATCAGTCAGGAAGAATTCTTCCCGAAAGACATTGCATTGAATAATTTGAAGTTCCGTGTCAGTTGGGGACGTTTGGGTAATGAAAATGCTTTGGGATATTATGACTTCCTTGCGCTGATTAGTACATACAATGAAATGTATCAAGGATACGTGAAAGGCAACGGTGACAACGCATGGGCAGGAAGCATCGCTCGCGGATTGGAAAACCGTTCTTTGAAATGGGAAACAACGGATACCAAAAATATTGGTTTCGATTTCGGCTTCTTTAACAGCAAATTAACCGGTACATTAAACTACTACTATAACCAAACAGAAGATCTGTTGATAACAAAAGTTCTACCTCCTTCAGCAGGTATGACTAACCCCACCCTGAATGTCGGAAAGATACGCAATACCGGTTTCGAACTTGAATTAAACTGGGGAGATGCTATAAAAGACTTTGATTACAATATCGGTTTCAATATGAGTACCACCAAAAATAAAGTGGTTGAATTGTCAGATGCAGACCAAGTTCTTCAGGGTGAAGGATTGAAATATGGAACGGAGCATTTCCCGACAGAAACCAGAGTGGGCAAACCTATCGGTGCATTCTATCTTTATAGAACAGACGGTATCTTCCAAAGTATGGATGAAGTAAATGCCCATGTAAACAAGGATGGACAATTATTACAGCCTAATGCCCAACCGGGTGATATCCGTTTTAAAGATTTAGATGGTAATGGAAGCATAGACGCCGGTGACAAAGAATACTGTGGCTCAGGTATCCCGACATTGGAAGCGAACTTAAATCTGTCATTCGGCTATAAAGGATTTGACCTTTCAATCGTACTTGGCAGCGCATGGAACTTCAAATTGTATAACGGAAACAAATATTTCTATGAAGGTATGAACTCTAAATCAAATATGCTGAAGTCTACATTGAATGCATGGACTCCTGACAATAGAAATACGGATGTTCCCCGCGCAGTATATCAAGATCCGAACGGCAACATGAAAGAATCAGACAGATTCCTTGAAAACGGTGATTTTGTCCGTCTGCGTCAGGCACAGTTAGGTTATACTTTACCCAAATCACTCATGCAGAAATTCTATATTGAGAAACTGCGTTTCTATGTAAGTGGTGAAAACTTGTTCACTATCACAGGCTATGATGGTATAGATCCTGAATTCTCTCGTGCCAGTGTGTTGAATACCGGTGTTGATAAATTGATTTATCCGTTTACCCGTTCATTCACCGTTGGAGCTCAACTTACATTCTAATCCTTTAAAGTAATAAGAAAATGAAGAAACTATTATACATAGCAAGTATCTGCATTGCAAGTTTATTTAGCGCTTGTGACGATTATCTCACGGTAGAATCTCCTGACCAGTTGACATCAAGCAGTTTTTGGCGTAACCAGTCTGATGCTGAAGCCGGACTTGCCGCCGCATACTCCCAACTTTACCTGATGACTTATTCGGGTGACATGTGGTCTTTCCCGGAAATCAAATGGCCGGTAGAAGCCTATCGTGAAGATATTATCCAATTAGGAAGCGATGCTCTGAATTACCCGAACTGGGTGGAATTAGGCAACTATACCTACACCAATGGTAACTCTCAGTTCAGTTATTACTGGCAATGCTACTATAAAGGCATCAGTTTTGCTAATCAGGTAATTGAAAAAACCGCAGAAATACCCGATGAGAATATAGACGCAGCAACACGCGAACAATTGGTCAATGAAGGCTACTTTATCCGCGCTTATTACCACATGCAACTTTTATTGAACTGGAAAGAAATCATAGTTCGTGATAAATATATCACTGACCCGGCTGAATTAAGCAAGCCCCTTTCTTCCCGTGAGGATGCATGGAATTTCATCATTGAAGACTTGAAACGTGCAACCAGTCTGCCTGCAACACGTGACGCTGATAATGTAGGTCGTGCCACAAGCGGTTCTGCTTATGCATATCTTGGTTTCGCCTATCTGACACGCGCCTATGAAGAGGCAACCAACAAAGACTCTTATCTGGCCAGTGCTATAGAAGCATTCAACCAAGTAAAAGGATATGAACTGGTTAATAATTTCAGCACTATGTTCAGCGGGGATAATAAAAACAGTAAAGAATCGATTTTTGAAATTCAATTCTCTATGAGTTCTGCAAACGGAGCTACTTATCGTACTCAGTTCCATCGATGGATCGGTGTTTCCGAACTTGGGGGATGGGATGAGATTCTTCCCAGTCAAACATTGATTAGTGAATTCAAAAAAGAAGGGGAAACGGCTACTACAGGACGTTATGACTCGCGTATGTATGCAACATTATTTTTTAATTGTGACTATTATAACGATGGTAACGGACGTGTCTATGGCTACGACTATAATGACTGGTTCGACAACAAAGAACGCGTAGCCTTCCGTAAATTCATGCCCTCGACCTATGAAGGTTTAAACCAAAACTATTCTGCAATCAATGTTCCTTTGATGCGTTATGCCAACGTACTGTTAATGAAAGCCGAAGCATTGAATGAACAGGGACATCCCGAACAAGCTATTCCTTTAATCAATGAAGTAAGAAGCGTTCACGGGGATATGCCACCCATGACAGGTACTTCTCAAGAAGCAGTCCGCGCGCAAATTGAACACGAGCGCATGATTGAATTCCCTCTTGAGAACTATCGTTGGTATGATCTCCGCCGTTGGGGCAAACTGTCCTCAGCCCTGCAAGCTGCCGGAAGAACAGGCTTCAATGAAGACAAAAACTCATTCTACCCCACTCCTCTTACAGAGCTGAATGCTAATGATGCCTTAAAATAAGTATTTTCTTTTTTGGTTAGATATAATTAGGCAACAAGGCGGTTTTCGCTACAGTGATACCGCCTTGTAATCTAAAAATGAAGTATCTTTGCCTATAAATAAAACGACATAGATATGTTTACAATTATTGGATTAATGCTCACGGGAATGCTCCTCGGCTTCCTGCTTCGCAAGCAGAAGCTTTCAGGAATACACAAAGTCATCACCGTTCTTATTTGGTTGCTACTCTTTTTATTGGGTATAGATGTAGGCGGCAATCAGAAAATTATCAATGGTCTGCACACTATAGGGTTGGAAGCCATTGTCATCACCTTGGCAGCAGTGCTGGGCAGTGTTACAGCAGCATGGGCTTTATGGTATGTACTTTACAAAAGAAATAAGGAGGGACAAGTATGAAAGGAAGTTTGATTATCGTCGGATTCTTTGTACTGGGAGCTCTTTGTGGGGTATATCACCTTATTCCATACGACTTTACACAAAGTAAGCTAAGTTTCTACGCCTTGTGTGCGTTAATGTTCAGTGTAGGAGTCAGTGTAGGTAATGATCCGCAGACTTTACGTAATTTCCGTTCATTAAACCCCCGCCTGATCTTTCTACCGGTCATGACCATATTGGGAACACTGGCAGGATGCGCAGTGGTCAGTCTGTTTCTCTCGCACCGCTCAGTAACAGACTGTATGGCAGTAGGTGCCGGTTTCGGCTATTACTCTCTATCCAGTATCTTTATTACAGAATATAAAGGTCCGGAGTTGGGAACCATTGCATTATTATCCAATATCACACGTGAGATTATCACTTTGCTTTTTGCCCCGTTGCTAGTACGCTGGTTTGGCAATCTGGCCCCTATTTCTGCCGGAGGAGCCACTACGATGGATACAACATTACCCATCATCACCCGCTATTCCGGTCAAAGCTTCGTAGTGGTTTCTATATTTCACGGCTTTGTAGTAGACTTCAGCGTACCTTTTCTTGTGACTCTTTTCTGTTCTATTTAAAATAACAATAACCATGAAACACTCTCTTCATACTGTTCTTACACTGTTGTTTGTTTGTGCTTCCGCCTGGGGTGAAAATGTGCCCTGGCAGAATCCACAAATAAATGAAATAAACCGTGAACCTGCCCATGCCCATTTCATTCCTTATACGAATGAGGCCAATGCACTGAAACAACAGGCTTTACCTGCCGCCCAGCGTTTTGCAGTAAACCCTGCTACAGAACGCCGCATTTCACTAGACGGAACCTGGAAGTTCTTATTCTCTAAAAACAATGAGGAATGCCCGACAGATTTTTATAAAATGGGGTATAACACCAAACGCTGGAAAGACATACAGGTTCCGGGAAGCTGGGAACTGCAAGGATTTGACTCCCCCATCTATACTGACGTAGCTTACCCCTTCCCTGCCAATCCGCCTCATGTTCCAACCGATTACAATCCGGTAGGAGCATACGTACGTGAATTTACTGTACCGGCCCATTGGAAAGGAATGGATATCTTCCTTGATTTTGAAGGAGTTGAGTCCGCTTTTTATTGCTGGGTAAACGGTGAATTGGCAGGATACAGTGAAGACAGCCGTCTTCCGGCTCATTTCAATATTACTCCGTTCTTAAAAGCCGGGAAGAACAAACTGGCCGTTAAAGTTTTCCGTTATAGTGACGGTTCCTACCTGGAGGATCAGGATTACTGGAAATATAGCGGTATTGAACGCGATGTATATCTCTATGCCCGTCCTCAAAGCCGTGTACAAGACTTCAAACTGGTAGCCGGTCTGACAAATGGTTATAAAGACGGAGATTTTAATCTGGATATCACACTCCACAAGCCTCATCCGGGAGGAACCGTGGAAGTAAAGGTTATGGACAAAGGCAATGTAATTTACCAGCATAAAAAGGAAATAACTTCTGCTACAGATACTTTATTCGCTCAGAAACACTTGTTCCCGGCCATATTGCCTTGGAATGCCGAAACACCCAATCTTTATACATTGGTAGTCAACACCTACGATGCTCAAGGAAAAGCCTTGGAATCATTCACACAGCCTTTCGGTTTCCGTTCTGTGGAAATGCGTAACGGCATGCAACTGATAAATGGGGTAGCCGTATTGTTTAAAGGAGTAAACCGCCATGAACACGATCCGCATCATGGTCGTACCATCACCGTAGAGAGCATGATAGAAGACATTCAGTTGATGAAACAATTCAACCTGAATGCTGTACGCACTTGCCATTACCCCAACCGCTACGAATGGTATGCATTGTGTAACGAATACGGTTTGTATCTGGTAGATGAAGCAAACATTGAAAGCCATGGTATGCAGGCGCATAAAGATGGCACACTGGCTAATAATCCTGATTGGGAAGTACCGTTTATGCAACGCATGAGCCGCATGGTGCTGAGGGACCGCAATATCACTGCCATTGTCACTTGGTCAATGGGAAATGAGTCCGGCTACGGAAAACACTTTGAAACGTTATATGACTGGACCAAGAAGTTCGATCCTACCCGCCCTGTACAATATGAAGGAGGTGGTTATGATGCCAAATCTGACATTTATTGTCCGATGTATGCACGTGTCTGGGCGCTCCGCCGCCATGTAAACCAACGCGATGCACGCCCGATGATTCTATGTGAATATGCCCACGCCATGGGTAACAGTGTAGGTAACCTGCAAGACTATTGGGATTTGATTTATAAATATGACCAGTTGCAAGGTGGTTTCATATGGGACTGGGTAGATGCTACTTTTGATATCAAAGACAAGAACGGAAACAAGATTTGGGCCTACGGAGGCGATATGGGCTTCGTGGGTGTTCCTAATGACTCCAACTTCTGTGCCAACGGATTGGTAGCTGCCGACCGTTCACTTCATCCGCACATCTGGGAAGTGAAAAAAGTATATCAATATATTCATTTTGAGCCGGTTGCCTTTACCACCAAGCAAATTAAAGTGACTAACTGGCATGATTTTATCGGTTTGGAGGATTACAAACTACACTGGACTGTAGAAACAGACGGAAAAGCTGTACAAAGCGGTGAAATGGATTTCCCGGTTATGGCTGCCCGTTCTTCTGCCTTCATCACTATCCCGATGAACTTGATTCCTAACGATGGAAAAGAATACTTCCTGAAATTGGAAGCATTTACCAAAAAGGAAGCCCCATTAGTTCCGAAGGGACATCAGGTAGCCATGGAGCAATGGCAACTGAATCCGGAAGGAGAACGGCTGCTGAATGCTACATGGACTGCCCGGGAACTAGTAGACAAAACTGTAAATACCGAACGTACTCCGGATGCCATTACCTTGACAGGAGAGAACTTCCGTATCGCATTCTCTACTGCTGATGGTGAAATGACAGAACTCTTATATAACGGGAAGAATCTGATAAAAGAAGGATTGCAACCCAATTTCTGGCGTGCATTGACCGACAATGATGTTGCCAACAACCACCTGGAGCGTTGCGGCATCTGGAAATTTGCAGGCAAGAACGCCCAATTGCAAAGCATCGACCTGAAAGAAGATTCAAACAAACAACTGGCAACCGTTACTGTAAATTATAAGCTGGAAGCACAAGAATCAACTTTGCAGACCGTCTATCAAGTACGACCCAATGGAGCAGTCAAAGTAAGTATGCACTTTGTACCCGGCAACAAATCCCTTCCTGAAATGCCACGTCTGGGTATGCGTATGATTCTTCCGGCAGAATACGATGTGATGACCTGGCTGGGCCGCGGAGCACAAGAAAACTATGCAGACCGCAAGACGGGTTATCCTATCGGGCTCTATACCGCTACAGTATGGGAACAATTCCATCCGTATGTCCGTGCACAGGAAACCGGCAACAAAACCGATGTACGATGGGTTGCATTGCGTAATAAAGCAGGGGAAGGCCTGTTAATCACAGGTGAGGAACCGCTGAATGTCAGCGCATGGAATTTCCCGTTGGAGGATATTGACTATGTGGCATTCAATACCGAACGCCGTCATGGTGGAAGTATTATGAAGAAAGACATGATATGGTTAAACATCGACCACCGTCATATGGGGGTAGGTGGAGATAATACCTGGGGAGCGCAAGTACATCCGGAATATACCATCACTCCGCACGAATGGCAATACAGCTTTACCATGCAACCTTTGAGCAATCAAGACGATGCCGCTGAAAAAGCGCATAAGAAATGGTTTTAAAATAATAACGAAATGACATGAAATATAAATTTACCAAAATCATTCTTCTCACAGCAGTAGTCGCAGGTCTCACAACGGCCTGCACACCTGCCGGTGAGAACACCCCCACAGGCAAAAGATATGAATTCAATAACATACTGGATATAGCCTATACCCCCGATACACTGACACGTTGCGGGGGATGGTTTACAGACGCCGGTTCCTGGATGGGATTTACCCTTCCGCAGAAAGATCACTGGGTGAACGGTTTCTGCGGTCCGTTCAGTCTGGATATGAACCGACGCCAATGGATGGCGCAATCTGCTGTCACGGTAGGATATGCCGATCAGGCGAATGTTATATTTACTCCGGATTCCACTTGTTATTTCCCGGGAGAGTTATATCTTTCGGCAAGTTCAGAGGAAGGTAAAATCATTCAACGCTTGAATTTTTTAGATGCTTCTACCGCATTGCTCCGCATTCACTCCGATGCAGGAAAGGAACTCTCCTTAACTGCCAGCCAATGGGGAAAAGAGATACAAGTCCAAACAGACCAGAATACCGTCATCGCCCGTCATCCCTCCGGTGAGATTGTAGCATTAACTTTTACCCCGGATGTTAGCGTAAAGGGCACTGACAATAATTACCAGGCAAAAATCAATGGCAGCGAACACGACACCTACGTAGCCATTTCTTTCTATACCGGAGAAAAAGAACTTTCTGCCGGATTACAGAAAGCGCAATTGGCTCTAAGCAATCCGCAGGAAGGGCTCAAAGCCAACAAAGAACGCTGGGAAGGTTATCTCACCAAGATTCTGCGCAAAGATATGAAACCTGAGTATGACCGTATCGCCGTGAAAGCAGTTGTTACACTTATCAGCAACTGGCGTACCCACCGTGGCGGATTGCTCCACGAAGGAATTGTTCCGAGTCATGCCGCATACTACTTCGTAGGATTCTGGGCTTGGGACACCTGGCGTTTCTCTGCCGCCCTGGCAAAATTCGATCCTGAACTTGCCAAAGACAACATCCGCGCCATGTTTGACTACCAGCAACCGGACGGCATGATTATAGACTGCATCTACACCGATCCTGCCGAGAACAATGCACGCGACAGCAAACCTCCTCTCGTATCCTGGGCTGTAGACGAAATATTCACCCATACCAATGATACGGCATTCATCAGCGAAATGTATCCGCAATTGATGGCCTATTACAAATGGTGGTACAACAAGCGTGACCATAACCGCAACGGTATGTGTGAATACGGTTCCACCGATGGTACACTGGAAGCGGCAGCATGGGAAAGCGGCATGGATAACGCCATCCGTTTCGATGATGCCAAGATGCTGAAAAATGACGGTGCGGAGGATGCATGGAGCATGGATCAGGAAAGTGTTGACCTGAATGCCTATCTGGCTTTGGAATGCAAGTTATTGAAAAAGTTCGCCGGTATTTTGGGAGTAACTTTCGATGGTCCGGATTACAGCAGCCAGGTAGCCGATTATTTCTTCGACAAAGAAAAAGGTTTCTTCTTCGATCGCCGCTTAAAAGACGGAAGCTTCATACAGGAACCGGGATGCGAAGCATACACCCCCTTATGGACAAAAGTTGCCACGGCCGATCAGGTAAAAGCCATGCTGCCCCTGCTGACCGATACAGCCAAGTTTTCTACATACATTCCCTTCCCCACAGTGGCAGCAGACAATCCGAAGTACAATCCGCGCGGCTACTGGCGCGGTCCTATCTGGTTGGACCAGACTTACTTCGCTATCCGCGGCTTACGCAATTATGGGTATAACAAGATGGCGGATGAATACACCCTCCAGGTATTCGACCGTCTGCAAGGCTTGAAAGAAGGCGCACCGATACATGAAAACTATGGCACACACACCGGTGAATTGTTAAAAGCTCCCCATTTCAGTTGGAGTTCGTCACATTTGCTGATGTTATACGATGATTACGGCAAATAAACTCTCTCTTTTTACCTTAATATAAATAATACAATACCAAGGAGGGCTGCACTCGTGATGAATGCGGCCCCCTGCTTTCACAGCCATCAAAACTTATGAAAAATAGATTCAGTGAATATTTATTCCTAACTTTGCGACATTAAATAACAATAACCATAATGATTAGAAAAATTAAAGTTACAGATTATCCACGCTTGATGGAAATTTGGGAAAGTGCTGTATTGAGTACGCATGATTTTCTTAAAGAGGAAGATTTTATATATTACAAGGGACAACTTCCGGTATATTTCCAGTATGTCAATCTATTCGGATTTGAACAAGAAGGAACCTTAATCGGGTTTATGGGAATTGCAGAAGGAAATCTTGAAATGCTATTTATTGACAACAATTATCGAGGCACAGGAGTAGGGAAAAAATTAATTACTTATGCCATCGATAATTTACAAGTAACAAAAGTCGATGTGAATGAGCAGAATATTCAAGCTGTCGGCTTTTATAAACATATAGGATTTAACATATATAAAAGGTCAGATTTGGATGGAGAAGGTAAAGCATATCCTATTTTACACATGCAATTGTAACACCCGAATAAAATTCACCGTAATGAAAGAACCTCAAAATGGCAAAGTTTAAGGTAACAACAGCCAACGGTTTCAACCGGGAATTTACTTAAACCCTCATCTATCATATATCATGTTACAGGTGTAAGATTATATATCTTCCGGCTGCAACATGATATATCCTTCAGCCTATACATCAGTATGTGTTCACACTTCACAACAGGAAACTTCAAAACATCTGCCCCTTTTTTAAAAACAACAGGACATATTAAAAAAACATCAAGAGCTTTTATTAATACGTCCCGTTGTTTCTCCTGTTTCTTTATATACACATAGCAAAACACTTATTTTTCCTTCAGAAGTTTCAGCCTCTCCGCAAACGCTTTGTTCATCGGCATTCCGGCTGAAGAATTGATACCTCGAAATCTTTCAGACTGAAAAAAAATCCTTCAGCGTGCCCAATGGCCGGAAGGTGAAAAGCACGCAGGTACATAGGGAAAACTCCGAAGATGCCGGAAAGTACACAGCCATAGCTGAAAAAACGTATATGCCGGCTGAAAGAATAAATACCCGGCTGAAGAATTTTAAAAGCCAATCCTTCAGCCGGAAAGCCCATGAACAGGGAGTTTGCGGAGAGGCTGAAACTTCTGAAGGATTTTTGGAGCAATTCTTCGGGAGGGGCATATTTTCTACCGGAAGAGGAATATGCCCACAGAAAAGAACATAAAAAGACGCAAGAAACCGGGATGCCTGATATCTTGTTACAAGATGCGGCAAATCTTGTGAGAAGTTTCTCCCAATCTTGTGGGAAGTTCCGCTGATTCTTGTTATACAAAAAAAGCCTGCCATTAATATAATGTTTATCAATGGCAGGCGACTTATTTCGTTTGGAGAAATCAAAACATCCTGCTGACGCGCTCAATGCCGGCAGCCAGCATATCTATCTCCTCCTTGGTATTATACAAACCGAAAGAAGCACGCACGGTTCCCTCAATCCCCATACGAATCATCAAAGGCTGAGCACAATGATGCCCGGTACGTACGGCAATGCCCAGACGGTCAAGCAACGTACCCATATCCAAATGATGAATATTTCCTACCAAGAAAGAAATGACACTGCTCTTATGCTCAGCCTCTCCGAAGATACGCATTCCGTTTATTTCTTTCAGACGCTGCATGGCATATAGGGTCAGTTCATGCTCATGGGCGGCAATGTTCTCCATACCAATGGCAGATACATAATCCAACGCTTTTGCCAAGGCGGTAGTGCCGATATAATCGGGAGTTCCCGCTTCAAACTTAAACGGCAATTCATTAAAAGTCGTTTTCTCGAAGCTGACACTTTGTATCATCTCGCCTCCCCCCTGGTAAGGTGGAAGCTTATCCAGCCACTCTTCCTTTCCATAAAGCACCCCCACACCGGTAGGACCATATATCTTATGTCCGCTGAAAGCAAAAAAGTCGGCATCCAAATCCTGAACATCCACTTTCATGTGAGGAACACTCTGCGCCCCGTCAATCAAAACGGGAACACCGTGTGCATGGGCAGTCGCAATCATCTCTTTCGCCGGATTGACAGTGCCCAACACATTACTTACATGAGCGAAACTCACCAGCTTGGTCCGTTCCGAAAAGAGTTTCTCATATTCATCCAACAACAGTTCTCCCCTGTCATTCATGGGAATCACTTTCAGCACGATTCCTTTACGCGCAGCCTGTAACTGCCAAGGTACAATATTGCTATGATGCTCCATGACAGAAACAATCACTTCATCACCTTCCTTCATCTGACTGTCGGCAAAAGAAGAAGCCAACAGGTTGATACTCTCCGTCGTGCCCCGTGTAAACACGATTTCATTGCTACTGCGTGCATTGATAAAACGACGTACAGTCTCACGAGAAGCTTCATGCAACTCGGTAGCCTGCTGAGACAGGAAATGCACACCACGATGCACATTGGCATTGACCGAATAATATTCATCGGTTATGGCTTCAACCACTTGGCGCGGTTTCTGAGTGGTAGCCCCATTATCCAGATAAATAAGCGGCTTTCCATACACCTCCCGATCTAATATCGGAAAATCTTCTCTTATTTTTTGTATATCGTACATGGCGTCTTATTTACATATCGCACATCCCTGACATTTATTCAATTCACCACGGAAACGTTTTTCCACCAACAGATGCAAACGGTCTTTCAATGCATCCAGGCGGATCGTATCTATTACTTCATTGACAAAAGCAAACATAAGCAATAAACGTGCTTCCTTCAGACTGATACCACGCTGTTGCATATAGAACAACGCATTTTCATCCAGCTGACCGACAGTAGCTCCGTGAGAGCACTTTACGTCATCCGCATAAATTTCCAGTTGCGGCTGAGTGTACATATGGGCATCACGAGTAGCACAGAGGTTGCGGTTGGTTTGTTGGGAATTAGTATGTTGTGCTCCTTCACGTACCAATACTTTTCCGGCAAACGCACCTGTCGCCTGATCATCCAATACATATTTAAACAGCTCATTACTAGTGCAATCAGCAACCTTGTGGTCAATGAAAGTATGATTGTCTACCTGTTCATTCTTATCGGCAATGACCATACCACACAAATTGATCTCAGCTCCACGTCCGGCCAAAGTTACTTCAGTTGTATTACGCGTAGTACCGTTATGCAAAGTCATACCATTCAAAAGCACATTACTGTCTGCCTCCTGGTTCACATAGAGGTTACTGAAACGCACTGTGCTGGTATGGGTTTCTTCCAGTTCATAAAGATCGAAAGTAGCATTTTCTTTTGCAAAGACCTCAATAACCTGAGTAGAAAGGAAATTTACATTATCCATGGCATGATCACAAATCAACAGACGAGCCTGCGCACCTTCTTCCAGCACAACCAGCACACGGCGGTTCACCATAAAATTAACATCAGCACGCAATATGTTCACCAATTGAATGGGTTTGTCCACCACCACGCCTTTCGGCACATACAGCATAAAGCCATCCTGGGCAAAAGTAGTATTGAAGGCGGTCACACCATCCTTGGAAGTATCTGCCAACTTGCCATAATACTGCTTGACCAAAGCCGGATATTGTTCAGACAGCTCCTTCAAGCTGCCAAGCAACACTCCTTCCGGCAATTGTGCCTTCGGCAAAGCCTTACGATAAAAAGCATCGTTTACTACAAAATAAAGAGCGGTACTCATATTAGGTACATCGCACTTGAACACTTCATACGGATTCACCGGAATGTCGAGTCTGTTCAAATTCAAACCATAATCCGGCTCGAACAACTTGCTCACATCCGTATATTTATACTTCTCCTGTTTGCGGGTAGGGAAACCTAATTTTTCGAAATCTGCGAAAGCTTGCGCACGGGGAGCGTTCAGCACCTCGGCACTATGCCGGCAAATCATCGCCTCACATTGAGAAAAGAGATCAATATATTGTTGTTCTGCTCTCATAATCACTTTCTTCTTTAGGCATCAAATTATTATTCTCCCAACTCGGCTTTTATCCAGTCGTAACCACGCTCTTCCAGTTCCAAAGCCAATTCGGGACCCGCAGTCTTCACAATACGTCCTTTATACAATACATGTACAATATCGGGTTTGATATAATCCAGCAACCGTTGATAGTGCGTAATGACGATACAACTTGTTTCGGGAGTCTTCAGTTTGTTCACACCCTCGGCTACAATACGCAACGCATCAATATCAAGACCGGAATCCGTTTCATCCAAAATGCTCAACTTAGGTTCCAGCATAGCCATCTGGAAGATCTCATTGCGCTTCTTCTCACCACCGCTGAATCCCTCGTTTACCGAACGGTTTGCCAATTTATTATCCAATTCCACCACAGCCCGCTTCTCGCGCATCAGCTTCAAGAACTCACTGGCTGTCAATGCAGGGAGGCCTTTATATTTACGCTGCTCGTTTACCGCCGCACGCATAAAGTTCACCATACTGACTCCGGGAATCTCCACCGGATATTGGAAAGACAAAAACAGACCTTCATGACTGCGATCCTCAGGACTCAAAGCCAACAAATCTTTTCCTTCAAAAGTCACCGAACCTTTCGTTACCTCAAAAGCCGGATTGCCTACCAACACAGACGAAAGGGTACTCTTTCCGGAACCGTTGGGTCCCATAATAGCATGAACTTCACCTTTCTTTATGCTTAGATTAATACCTTTCAATATTTCTTTGCCATTGACACTGGCATGTAAGTCTTTTATCTCTAACATAATTCTATTAAATTCTTAGTTCTTCATTTATCCTACACTTCCCTCTAGAGAAATAGCCAGCAGCTTCTGTGCCTCCACCGCAAACTCCATTGGAAGTTTATTCAGTACTTCTTTTGCATATCCATTGACAATCAACCCAATAGCATCTTCTGTAGGAATACCGCGCTGATTGCAATAAAACAACTGGTCTTCGCTGATCTTGCTGGTTGTCGCCTCATGTTCCACCACAGCTGTCTCGTTATGAATATCCATATATGGGAATGTATGAGCACCACACTGGCTCCCCAGCAACAAAGAATCACACTGACTGTAATTACGGGCATTGTCTGCTTTCTGAGCCACACGTACCAGACCACGATAAGAGTTCTGGCTCTTTCCGGCACTGATTCCTTTACTAACAATGGTACTACGGGTATTTCTGCCTAAATGAATCATTTTAGTCCCCGTATCAGCCTGCTGATAGTTATTCGTTACTGCCACCGAATAGAATTCAGCAGTAGAATTATCTCCACTCAGGATACAACTGGGATATTTCCAAGTAATGGCCGATCCGGTTTCCACCTGTGTCCAGCTCAATTTGCTATCCACTCCTTTGCAATGACCGCGTTTTGTCACAAAGTTATATACTCCTCCTTTGCCTTCGGCATCTCCCGGATACCAGTTCTGTACGGTAGAATATTTCACTTCCGCACGGTCGTGCACCACAATCTCCACTATGGCCGCATGTAATTGGTTCTCATCCCGCATAGGGGCCGTACATCCTTCCAGATAAGAAACATAACTATCATCATCCGCAACAATCAGTGTACGCTCAAACTGACCGGTATTGGCTGCATTGATACGGAAATAAGTGGAGAGTTCCATAGGACAACGCACTCCTTTCGGAATATATACAAACGATCCGTCACTGAATACTGCCGAGTTCAAGGCTGCAAAGAAATTATCCCGCGGCCCGACCACCGAACCCAGATATTTCTTCACCAAATCGGGATGCTCACGCACCGCTTCACTGAACGAACAAAAAATAATCCCTTTTTCCAACAAGGTTTCTTTAAATGTAGTCTTGACGGATACAGAGTCCATGACAGCATCTACTGCCATACCGCTCAACGCCATTTGCTCCTCCAAAGGAATACCTAATTTATTGAAAGTTTTAATCAACTCAGGATCTACCTCATCCATACTTTTCGGTCCTTCTTTTTTCTTTGTAGGGTCCGCATAATAGGATATAGCCTGATAATCTATTTCAGGGATAGTGAGGTGTGCCCATGCAGGCATCTCCATGGTCAACCAGTAGCGGTATGCTTTCAGGCGAAACTCCAGCAACCACTCCGGCTCGTTCTTCTTTGCAGAAATCAAGCGGATAACATCCTCATTCAATCCCCTTTCTATAATATCTGTGTGAACTTCTGTGGTGAAGCCATATTTGTACTTCTCCTGCGTCAGTTCTTTCACATATTTATTGGGTTCTTCTTGCATATCTATCTTATATTTCTATTAATTGTTCTGTTACATTCTTAAATACCGGAAAAAAGATACCGGACAAGTCCCTCATAGAATAATATAACACTGATTCCTTCTTTTTTGTTGCACTGATCATCTCATTGTTCGGATCTATATATTCTATCACATGAATAGCTAACCCTATCAGTATCATATACTTCAATGCTCCCAATCCGCTGCCTAACCAACGGTTCAGCCATCCCAGGTGCACAGCATCCAATGCTTTTGTCAACAAAGAGGCGACGAACGCAAAACCTAAAGGTACAGCTATCCAGATCAATATAAAAGCCAAGACCTGTGCTACAGTCGTCGAAGTACCTAGAACCGGCGCCAACCTTTCGGCAACAATGCCAAACAAGGCACGAGCCATCAGCAATCCGGCTATCAACCCTACAATAGACGCCATCTGCTTCACAAATCCTTTTATTAATCCCATAATGACACCCACACCAATCATAGCCAATATAATAATATCTATTGTCGCCATCTTTATCGTTATTACAAAAAGCAGTAATGCCATTCTGAACAAAGCGAAGAATCTGCCAGCCCACGCGCTGGGCGAGGTGCCAGATCCTTCGCTATGCTCAGGATGACATTACCATCTATATTCTCAGACTTCAGTGTATTACAAAGTCTGTTTAACCTCTACTTCTTCGTAAGCTTCAATAATATCACCGACCTTGATATCGTTACAGTTTGTCAGACTGATACCACATTCAAAGTTAGTACCTACTTCTTTCACATCATCCTTGAAACGCTTCAAAGCATTGATAGCACCGGTAAAGACTACAATACCATCACGAATCAAGCGTGCCTTATCAGAACGTTTCACCTTACCTGTCTTCACCATAGCACCGGCAACCAAACCGACCTTGGTAATATTGAAGACTTCACGCACTTCGATGGTTGCAGTAATCTGTTCCTTCAAAGTAGGTGCCAGCATACCTTCCATAGCAGCCTTCACTTCTTCAATCGCATCATAGATAACAGAATATTTGCGGATATCCACACCCTCCTGCTCAGCCAGTTTGCCGGCAGAACTTGAAGGACGAACCTGGAAACCTACAATAATCGCATCTGATGCAGCAGCCAAAGTCACATCCGACTCGGAAATCTGACCGACACCTTTGTGGATCACATTAACCTGTACCTGTTCTGTAGACAGTTTTATCAATGAGTCGCTCAACGCTTCGACAGAACCGTCCACGTCACCTTTAACAATCACATTCAGCTCATGGAAATCACCCAAAGCCAAACGACGGCCCACTTCATCCAATGTCAGCAGTTTCTGAGTACGCAAGCCCTGCTCACGCTGCAACTGTTCACGCTTGTTGGCAATGTCACGAGCCTCTTGTTCCGTATCAATCACATGGAAAGTATCACCTGCCGCAGGAGCACCGTTCAGTCCCAGAATCAATACCGGTTCGGAAGGACCGGCCTCCTTGATGCGCTGGTTACGTTCATTAAACATGGCTTTCACCTTACCATAACTAGTACCAGCCAAGACTATATCCCCCATTTTCAGCGTACCGTTTGCCACCAACATAGTAGCCACATAACCGCGTCCCTTGTCCAAGGACGATTCAATGATAGAACCGGTTGCCTTGCGGTCGGGATTAGCCTTCAAATCCAACATTTCAGCTTCCAGCAATACTTTTTCCAACAAATCGTGTACACCTGTACCTTTCTTTGCCGAAATATCTTGCGACTGATACTTACCACCCCACTCTTCCACCAGGAAGTTCATGGCAGCCAGTTCTTCCTTAATCTTATCCGGATTGGCGTGCGGCTTATCCACCTTATTAATAGCAAATACGATAGGCACACCGGCAGCCATAGCATGATTAATCGCCTCTTTGGTCTGCGGCATCACATTATCATCGGCAGCTACAATAATAATAGCAATATCCGTCACTTTCGCACCACGGGCACGCATGGCGGTAAATGCCTCGTGACCCGGAGTGTCCAAGAATGTAATATGACGTCCGTCTTCCAATTTCACATTGTAAGCACCGATATGCTGGGTGATACCACCTGCCTCACCGGCAATTACATTTGCTTTACGAATATAGTCCAGTAATGAAGTCTTACCATGATCAACATGTCCCATTACTGTCACAATCGGAGCACGCGGCTGCAAATCTTCTTCGTTATCTTCCTCTTCTGTAATAGCCTGTGCTACCTCGGCACTTACATATTCTGTCTTGTATCCGAATTCTTCCGCTACCAGGTTGATTGTCTCGGCATCCAGACGCTGATTGATAGAGACCATGATACCGATACTCATACAAGTAGCGATAACCTGAGTAACAGGAATATCCATCATACTTGCCAATTCGTTCGCAGTAACGAACTCGGTCAGTTTCAATATTTTGCTATCTTCCTGTTCCATCTCCTCCTGTTCCATCAGGCGGTTCTGAACATTTTCACGTTTCTCCTTACGATACTTGGCAGCCTTGTTCTTAGTCTTGTTAGTCAGACGTGCCAATGTTTCCTTAACCTGCTTTGCCACATCTTCATCACTAACTTCCGCTTTTACAACAGGTTTCTTGAAACGGTCTTTATTAAATTTGCCTCCACCCTGATTGTTATTGCCATTAGGTTTGGAGTTATTGTTCCTATTCGGTCTGTTAGCGTTATCGTTACGTTGGTTATTATTAGATGCTCCTCCAGCATTTGTTGTACCGGCAGCATTTATATCCACACGTTCCTTATTTATTCTATTGCGTTTTTTCTTCTTTGCGGCATCATCGTTAACCGAGTTTTTAGAAATCTTATCGTCTCCCTTACGGATTTCTTTGATAATAGCATCCTTCATCAGTTTACGCTGTTCCTGACGCTGCTTATCTTTCTCTTCTCTCTCTTTCCGTTTTTCTTCCTTCGATTTCTTTTTCGGACGGGTAGACTGATTCAATGCAGCCAGATCAATCTGACCTACTACATTAATTTTCGATTTAAATTCAGTAGGACGAATTTTAAATACATCGTCTTCTTCTTTTTCCTGAACGGGTGCTGCTTCGGGTGTTTCTTTTTCCATCTCTTTCACCTGGGGTGTCTTTTCTTCCGTCTTTTCAATTTTAGGCTCTTTCTTCTCTTCCAGAACTGGAGCAGGAGCAGGTTGAGGAGCAGGTTCCGGTTTCTTTTCCTCTACCACCACAGGCTTCGGCGTTTCCTTCTCGGGTTGGGGAGTTTCCTTCCTCTCAACCACCTTTTCCACCACGGGTTCTGCTTTCGGAGTTTGTTCAATAACTTTCGCAACTGGTTCTACAACCTTTGGCGCAGTTTTCTTGTTCAAATTGTCCAGATCTATTTTACCCACTTGCTTCAGTTTGGGGCGTGCCTCTTCAGGAATAACAGTTTTCACCACCTCTTCTTTCTCTTTCTTAGATTCAAAACCTTCGATAGAGATAGAAGCTTTGTTGCGGTCCTTGTTCTGTCTTTCCTGACTAAATTTTTCAGACTCTATTTTTAAATTTTTATCTGTGCTGAACTCTTTCACAAGTACAGCATATTGTTCTTCGGTAATTTTCGCATTAGGGCTGGCCTCAATGGTATAACCCTTCTTTTGCAAGAATTCAACTACCGTCGTTATTCCTACATTTAAATCTCTTGTTACTTTGTTCAGTCTAATCGTCATACTCGTTTTTTAATTATTAACTACGAGCCGGGACTGAAGAGTTACTCTTCAAATTCAGCTCTTAAAACTCTCAACACGTCATCAACCGTGTTTTCTTCCAGGTCCGCTTTTTCTATCAACATCTCGCGCGGAGCATTCAATACAGCCTTGGCTGTATCCAATCCAATATTCTTGATGGCTGTGATAACCCACTCATCAATTTCATCCTTGAATTCATCAAGGTAGATATCCTCATCCATCGCGCTCTCATCCAATTCGCGGTACACATCAATCGTATATTCGGTAAGCATACTGGCGAGTTTGATATTCATTCCCCCCTTACCGATTGCCAAAGACACTTCTTCCGGTTTCAGATATACTTCTGCTTTTTTCTCCTCTTCGTGCAACACAATAGAAGAAATCTTAGCCGGACTCAACGCACGCTGAATGAACAACTGAATGTTAGAAGTATAGTTGATCACGTCGATATTTTCATTACGCAACTCGCGCACAATACCGTGGATACGTGATCCTTTTACACCTACGCAGGCACCTACCGGGTCTATACGGTCGTCATACGACTCAACTGCTATCTTAGCACGTTCTCCGGGAATGCGCGCAATCTTCTTGATAGTGATCAACCCGTCATTGATTTCGGGTACTTCCATTTCAAACAGGCGTTGCAAGAACACAGGTGAAGTACGGCTCAGAATAATCTTCGGATTATTATTTTTATTATCTACACGGGCCACTACGGCACGGGCAGTTTCGCCTTTACGGTAGAAGTCACTCGGAATCTGTTCAGTCTTGGGCAAAAGCAGTTCGTTGCCTTCATCATCCAGCAACAACATTTCTTTCTTCCATATCTGATAGACTTCCGCACTGATTACAGTACCCACCCTATCAATATATTTATTATACAAGCTATCTTTCTCCAGTTCTAAAATCTTCGATGCCAGTGTCTGACGCAAGTTCAGAATGGCACGGCGACCAAATTTGGCAAAGATTACTTCATCGGTCACTTCCTCACCCACCTCATAAGATGCATCAATTTTCTGTGCCTCGGTCAATGAGATCTGCATATTGGGATTCGTCAAATCCTCATCTGCTACAACTTCACGGTTACGCCATATTTCAAAATCTCCCTTGTCAGGGTTCACAATAACGTCGTAATTTTCATCAGTGCCAAACATTTTCGCGATCACACTACGGAAAGACTCTTCGAGTACACTCACCATAGTTGTTCTATCAATATTCTTTAATTCCTTAAATTCCGAAAATGTATCAATCAAGCTGATTGTTTCTTCTTTTTTGGCCATAATTATTTAAAACTAATTAAGTATTTAGTGTATTTTATCTCATCATATGCAAAAGTAATATCCTCCTCTACCAGTTTGGGGCGTTTGGCTCCTTCCGGTTTCACTTTCTTTTCAATGGTTACGGTAAAGTTCTCTTCATTTGCATCCTTCAATACACCTTCCAGCTTCTTTCCCTCTTTAGTCAGGATTTCCACCTCCTTACCAATGTGTATCAAGTACTGTTGCAATACCTTGAAAGGTTGTCCTATACCGGCCGAACCCACTTCCAGTTCATAATCCTCTTCTTCACGGTCCAGTTTAGACTCAATATAGCGGCTAAGTTCTACACAATCGTCAATCCATACTCCCTCGGCATGGTCAATTTCTACCACAATTTTGTCATCCGGGCTCACCGTGACATCTACCAAAAAGTAATCTTTACCTTCCAGCCACTCGTCAACAATCCGGGTTACTACATTTTTATCTATCATTTATTCACTATTAAGAACAAAAAAAGGGCTTAATCAAGCCCCACCATTCATCCATTTCGGTGCAAAGATACAAATTATCTACCAGTGCTACAAAATATTCTATTAAAAAATTGTAGTTTTGCAGAAACTTATAACACTATGGATAAAAACAGTTTAAATACGAACAAGCAGTTCATGATAGGTAACGGTATGCTGGCTTTTGGAGTCTTTGCCGTTATTATCATTTTTTTGTATATGTCCTTCCGTTTCCAACGCAAGGCTGACAAAGTACAGACTTATGAAGGAGTCTACAACATAGAACTGACTAACAGTTTTGCCGGAGACAGTATAGCGGTATATCTAAATGACAGTCTGCTACTGGACCAAACCATGCCCGACGCCAACCTGAAAGTGGAGATAAAACGCTTTGCCGAAGATAATGTACTGATGGTCGTAGATAACAAAACAGACAAGACCACACCTTTCAACCTGAATCCGGAGGGTAGCCGGGTAGAGGTTAAAAAGAGTGGAGATGTGATTTATATCTTGGAAAGAGAAGCCGATTCCCTTTTGGAATAGACAATCCAAGACATTAACGAGATTTCACCGACTTTCACAAGCTGGTGAAATCTAAAATTAACTTGTTAACCATCCATCTTATGTATTATAAAAGTTTACTACATCCAAACCCTATTTTTAACTACTAATACCCAGGATTCTGATAATAACCTCCACCTTCTTCTAAATTTTCCAAAAAAGATTGTGGAAATGGTCTCACTTCATGCTTACCTTCAATAAAATATTGACCGACATCGGGATTCGTTTCATTCAAATAGGCACTTGTTAATTTACCTGTACGCTTCAAGTCATAGAAACGAACATATTCCCCACACAATTCACGTGCGCGTTCATCTAATACTGTTTGAACAGTAGCTACTCCTGACAAAGGTTTTGCACCTGCACGTTGACGCACCATATTGATATATTGCATTGCATTTGCTCCGCCATTCACATAGATATCAGCCTCAGCAGCAATTAAAAAAACTTCAGGCGTACGCATCATAAACGTAGCATTCAAATTACCAAGACGCTTCTTACCCAAATTATTTATATAATAATTACTACTATTATGCTTCATCAACGACGGATAAAAACTAAGCCATGGATTTACAACTTCCGTATCAGTATCTTCTCTGCGATATTTCATGATTACCGTATTGTCCTCACTGTACAGATCATTGTAATCAACATATAAAATCTTGGCATCTCTCTTCACCGCCACCTTCTCTGCATATCTTTCCTCACCGGGACGAATAAATTCTAATGCCTTTTCATCAAACTCAAATTTTGAGTATACTCGCACTAACTCACCCGTTGTTTCATTGGTCTGCATTGTTGAGATTTCAGGAGATTCTATATTTTTTTCAAACAACTTTGCTTGGGATTCACTCCACGCCTGCCCCTTATCTTTATTACATGTCCAAGAGGTTTGAAAAAATTTATGATATCTAGGATCTAAAGTTCCATCCTCCTGCACATATAAATCCAATAAAAACTTAGACGGCATAAAAGTTCCCCCAGCACGCCTGTCTGCTATCTGATAATCAGAAAGTCCATCGTACTTATTACCGGAATGCAAATCTGTTTTAAACTGAAATGCCGAAAAAGCTGTAAGAGGACAATAGAACTGCTCATTGTTCTGATTCATTATCCATGCCTGATTGCTCACGCCACCAGCCACATAACGATGCTTCCACAAAGCTTCTTTATTCTCAAAATTATTGTTTTCATCAAAAACATCCTCTACATTATCATACATATAAACCCCTAAAGCAGCCCCGCCTGCCTTACAGTCATTAATCATTTCCTGAGCCACCTCCAAAGCTCGTTGGACATATTTCTTAGAAGAATCATATTCAACAGATTGCAAACAAGCTCTTGCCAACATACCCATGGCGGACTTTTTAGAAGGGCGAGTAGTCCTGTCTTCAACCGGCAACCATTGCGCTGCAAACTCCAGATCCGGAATAATGCATTTCTCATAAATATCCATAGGGCTGTCTTTCCCCGGATGTATATCCACATTATCAACAGGCGCCATCTGCAACTTGACTCCACCCAACTGTTCCACCATATTATAATAGTATACGGCCCTCATGAAATAAGCCTCTGCCACCTTTTGCTTTCTTTCCTCGTCAGAGGCAAAAGGAGTCTTTTCCGCCTGCACAATAGCCAGGTTACAATAACATACACCGTCATAAGCAGCATTCAGCAAGCCCGATGTCATGTTATTGGCAAAATCCGATCCCATGCCATATCTCAGCCAAAGGTTATCCGCATTTTTCTGGGAAGTCCAAATATCCGTACCTCCTTCGGTCATCCACATAAACTGCCCATATCCATACATTGCTCTTTCCATCCCAAAATAAATATTGTTCAGGATGGTTTGATAGCCTTCCACTGAGTTTGACAGCGCATCCATAGTGTATCCCGAAGGGTTATACTCATCAAGTGCACAAGAAGAATTGCTTACTGCAGCAACCATTGCCATTACGGTCAACCAGTTCTTTATTTTTGTAGTCATATTGATTTCTTTTGAATGATTGGTTAAAATGATAAATTAAGTCCAATAAGATAAGATTTGTAAAGAGGAAAGGTATCAGAACCATTATTTTCAGGATCTGTATGCTTCAATTCACTCTTAAAAGGTAAAACAAAGACATTATAGGCGGTCGCATAAACCCTACATTTTTCAATGCCCAGCGTTTTGCATATCTTTTTAGGAAGCACGTAACCCAATGTTACATTTTTGATTTTTGCATACGAACCGTCGATGTATCTTAAGGACTCTATACCCGTAGTACTAGCTATGCCGGGACGAGGAAAATAGGTATTCTGATTCTCAGGTGTCCAATAGTTGGTGCCTCGCGGCTGATTGTCATTTTTGGTTGAATACCATCCTATAGTCTTGCTGTCTATCATCTGTCCGTATCTTATGATTGCAAATGCGCTCAATTCAATTCCTTTGTATGTAAAGGTATTGTTTAGCCCCACAATGCCGTCAGGCACATTAGATCCCAATATTTGAAGATCACGCGTATTACTGTAGGTATGTACCCCTCCGTCACCAACCAAATTCCCGTTCTCATCTGTAGTAAACTGCTCCACCGTCTCAATCTTTACATATCCAGGCTGGCAACCATACTTGACAGCCTCGTCAGCTTCTGCAGTACTCCATATCCCGGCATATTTATAATCATAGAAAGTCTTGATAGGGTATCCTTCAAACAATTTTTTGGCAACAAGATCACCATCAGGCAAATTCACAATCTTCTCTTTATTATGAGTATATGAAAGAGATGAACGCCACTCAAAGTCTTTATTTCTTATATTTACCGTAGACAATTGGATTTCATATCCCTTATTGCTGGTTTCGCCAATATTCTGCCAAGTCGTCATCGGAGATCCCCAAGCCGTGATAGCAGAGGTTATAGGTAATGTACGACTGAACAAAAGATCTTTTGTTTTGGAATTATAAATATCTAAATTAACATTTACACGATTGTTGAACAGTCCCAAATCAACTCCATAGTTCCATTGATAAGTTTTCTCCCAACCGATAGAAGGATTTCCATAAGGAGAAACAAGCTGACTTACAGAGCTCAACAGGCCATCAATAGATACAGGAGAATAAGTGGCAGCTCCTGTTTGTGAAGAGTAAGCCCCCATACCTCCCGAATTACCTGTCACACCATAACTTACACGAAGCTTCAAGTTACTCAACCATTTCTCTACCGGTTTCATGAACGATTCCTGCGAAACACGCCATGCCAAGGCACCTGCCGGAAATGCCTCCCATTTATGCCCTTCTGCCAAATGTGACGCACCGTCCCAACGCGTGGTAAAAGAAGCAATATATTTATCTTTATACACATAATTGAAACGTAATGCATAGGACATCTTCTGAGTTTGGGAATATTTGGACTGTACCCCATATTTGGTAATGCCCGAAGCCATATTATGGAACAAATAAGAATCTAGCGGCTGACCAGAAGCACGCATGTTATTGTTATCAGATTGTCCCTTGTTCCATGAAGTCACCCCTGTCAATGTTAGTTTATGCCCTTTTACAGGCTCAACATCATAAGTCAACACATTATCCCAAGCATAACTGTATCCATAATAATTGCTGATATAGGAATAAGGTGCGGAATACCCATTTTCTACCCCTTGCAATGAATGTGTTCCAACATATTTTCCATTGCGGGCATTATTCAGGTTAGTGCTTATTTGTGAACGGAAAATAAGCCCTTTCAACAAGGTCAATTCCACATAAGCATTAATATTGGCATACGTCGTACGCGTTTCGTCAGCATACTGGTCTTCAATTTCATCACCAAAAGGTGAAGTTTCCCCCTCTATGTAGTTCACATTTATATTGCCATTCGCATCATAAGGTTCTCCCAAAGGGAAAGCTGTCAGCGACTTTGTGAAAATGTTTTTTCCCCGTGAATTCTTAATTGTATATGTAAGTGAAGTACTGCTTCCAATCTTCGCCCAGTCACGAATCTGATAGTCCACATTAAATCTCATTCCATAACGCGTTTGATTCTCATTAGAAAGCAAACCTTGCGTATTGTTATAATTAAAAGCGGTATATACTTTCAGTTTGTCACTTCCCCCCCTCAAAGACAAGTTTATTTCTTTCTGAGATGCATTTCCTTGAGTTGCTTCTTCAATCCAATCAATCCATTGATTATTAGCTAAAGCCTGCTGTATGGCTTCCGAACTAAATAATTGTGAGATATCTTCCGGATACATTCCATTCCTAGTTCGGTAATATTCCTTCTGATACTGGAGCCACTCATCACCAATCATACCATGTATAAAATTAGCCCCACCCGAAATCGTATATTTAGTATCCAAATCAACGGCTATTTTTCCTGCCGCACCTCTTTTAGTAGTTATTATAATAACACCATTAGCACCAGCAGAACCATAAATTGCAGTAGAAGAAGCATCCTTCAAAACACTGATCTGATCAATATCACTTGGACTTAATTGGTTATAATTAGCTCCTTGCACTCCATCAATAACAAACAAAGGTGCATTACTACCATTAATAGAGCGAGAACCACGTAACAAAATATCAACATCCTCTCCTACTGCTCCCGACCCCATCATAATATCAGCTCCTGCAATTTTACCTTGAAGCGCTTCCATTACATTACTAGTCGGTGTACCTATTAAATCTTCTTTACTGATAGAAACAATAGAACCACTGATGTCTGGTTTTTTCTGCGATCCGAAACCCGTAATAACAACTTCGTCCATCATTTCTGAATCCTCTTGTAATACAATATTAAAAGAAGTTTTTCCTTTCAAATTAAAAGTCTGTGTCACATAACCTACATACGAAATTTCAATAGGATGTTTACCTGATACTTTTAAAGTAAACTTTCCATCAAAGTCCGTAATAGTTCCATTTCCTGTTCCTTTCTCTAGTACAGAAGCGCCAATTACTGGTTCACCCAAATGATCTTTAACTGTCCCCGTTATGTTCTGCGCCATAGCATCCATACCAAGGAAAACGAATAGCATAATAAGCCATATTCGAATGTTTTTCAAATTAGCAAATGTTTTCATCGATTCTGATTATTTTAATTAATAAAGGTTGTTTTGATGCAAAGCTATCTAATAGTCTATTTTTAACTATGTAATAGCGTACAATATTTGTGTTTATCCGTCTTTTCAATAATTCATATCTATTTTTTTAATAAAAATATCAATAAATACCAAAATGAAGTTATATCTGCATATTATTATATTAGTACTTTTTATTTGTATGCCCTCTTTCGGACAACCTCCACATATCATTACGCGTTATAACATTGAAGACGGGATTTCACAACAAACTATAACCTCTATTACTAAAGATAGAAAAGGCTATATGTGGTTTACTACATGGAATGGAATATGCCGCTTTGACGGACATTCGTTCATAACATACAGAATTCAACCAGGAGACTCAAATGACCTTGCAACGAATAGAATTGATGATATAAAGATAGACTCACACAATCGTCTATGGTTATTGGACGATGAAAACTCTCTCTATCTTTTTTCCCCAGAACAAAATAAGTTTCATCGATTCATATCTCAAACTGCACCAGTCAAAAATATATTTACCCTACCTGATGGGGATACATGGTTATATCAAACAGACGGGAAACTGCTTAGGATTACTCCCAAAGAAAAAGAGATAAGTTATCAACAAATATTAGACAATTCATCGAATATCAATCACATTATCACTCTTGTTCACGAGAAAGACGCTATTTGGATTATTGCAGATAAAGGGATCTACCAATTCTCTAAAAAAAGCAATAAACTGACGCTACAACTTTCTTCTCCCCTCCCTTTCCATAGCTTCAGAAAATGGATGAATAAATTCATTATCGGCTCTGAAAACGGACTGATCTATATCTATGACCCCAAGAACAATACAAATTCTTCATTAAAACTCAACACTTCCGCTAAATTGAAACGAATTAAAGCTTATGATGCTAACCATCTGTTGGTTATAACAGAAGACGATGGTTTCTTTCTGACAGATGGCTATCAAGGTGAAGGTATTCACTATTCTACTTCCAACCAACTGGTAAGCAATCAAGTTTATTCATTATATGATGATGATAACCAAAAACATATATGGGTAGCTTATAAAAATACCGCTATTATAACTCGTATTGACCCATTCGGCACTTATCGAAAACACTATCAACTAAAAACACAGGAATATAATAATTCGCAACGCCACATATCACAAGATCCTAACGGCAGATTGTGGGTATTTTCCAAAAATGAAACCCTCAATTATTATGATGAGGAGTCAGATGAATTTCTTCCTTTTTCAATCAATCGAACCAACCATGAGTCTAAGTTTTCAAAGATAAAAAAAATCTATTTTGACAAACAAGATAATCTATGGATAGCCAAATATCCTAAGGGACTTATAAAAGTATCGTTTAAAAAAGACCTGTTTACTCTTTCAGTACCTACTATCAAGGAATATTCAGCTACAAATAATGAATTAAGAAGTATAATGGAAGATACAGAACATAACATCTGGGTAGGAACTAAAAATGGAGATATCCAAGTTTATGATACCAATAAAAACTTTATCGGTTTCCTAAATACTACAGGTAAATTATCACTAAAAGCTGAAAATTTTGGTCCCATATATGCTATGTTACAAGATAAAGAAGGATGTATATGGATAGGAACCCGCAATAAAGGAATTATTAAATTAACTCCTCAGGATAAGCAAACTTATCAACTCAAATATTTCAAGAAAAATTCTGCCGATCCATTCAGTCTTAACTGCAATTACATCTTTTCAATAAAAGAAGATCGACAAGGACGTATCCTAATCGGCACTTTAGGTGGAGGAATTAATTATATAGAAAAGGATGAGCTAGGCAACGAACATTTCATTCATTTAGGTAATAGACTTTCGGACTATCCTTTACGTTTCTCCAAAATAAAAAATATTTGTGTGGATCATCAAAACAATATTTGGTTAGCCACTACCTCGGGGATATTATTGTGTAAATGGAACAAAAGAAAACTGATATATACTCCCATTACAAGAGATAGTAGTGTCAAAAACAGCCTCAGCTGCGATAATGTATATGATATATTTGAAAGCAGCAAACAAGATATCTTTGTCGCAACTTTCGGTGGCGGACTTGATAAACTGACAGGATTTAATAAAAAGGGTAATGGAATTTTCAAAAACTATTCTTCTCCAAGAATGTTATCTAACGTCCCATTAACAATAGCTGAAGATATTGAAGGCAATCTATGGATACCTTCAGAAAATGGTTTATACAGACTATTCACAAAGAATGATTCTATAGAAATATATGACAACAGATTCTTACCCGAAGGGATTTTACTAACAGACAGTAAAGCTTGCCGTCTTTCAAACAATGAGATGCTATTTGGAACCGATAAAGGATTATTATCCATAAATCCTCAAAAAATGAGACGAGATACCTATACATCCAATCTCGTCATAACTGATATATACATAAACGGAGAAAAAACTAAATCTACATATCATTCTATCCCTATGGTCCTCACTCACAAAGAGAACTCTTTCAGCATCTGTTATGCAACACTTGATATGAAATTCCCCAATAAGATAGAGTATGCCTATCGGTTAAAAGGATTTGATAACTGGAATTATATAAAAAACAACAGAAAAGCTATTTACACCAACATTCCTAAAGGGGATTATGTTTTTCAGGTAAAATCTACCAATAGCGATGGGGTATGGAGCAACAAGATTAAAGAAATACCCATAACCATTTTGCCTTCTTTTTGGGAATCCATATATGGTATCCTACTTTATATTATTCTATTTATGTTAATTGTCGCCATCACAGCCTATATCCTATTCATTATTTACAAACTCAGAAACAGAGTTTATGTAGAGAAACAGATACTGGATATAAAGACTAAATTTTTCACGGATATCATCCATGAGCTTCGCACTCCATTCACTCTTATAGTCGCTCCAATAGACCATATGTTGACTCAAAAAAACTTAAGTCCTGCCATACAACAAGATTTGGCTTTAGTGAAAAGAAATACCAGACATACCCTGAAGATTATCAATCAAGTGCTTGATTTACAAAAGATCCAGAATGAGTCTCGACTGAGTGTGCAAAGAATAGAAATAGGACCATTCATTACTCATATCATAGACAACTTCCAGTCCATAGCTATCCAAAGAGAAAGTGAAATCCTTCTCCAAACTCAAGATTCACCCATCTTCTTATGGGCCGACCCGGACAAACTGGAAAGTATTCTGTTCAATTTAATAACAAATGCTTTCAAATATTCTCCCAAAGGCACAGTGATACATCTGTCAACCAAAGAAACCGATACCAACATCATCATTCAAGTATCAGATCAAGGGTATGGTATCAGCCAGGAAAAACAAAATAATATATTCAACCGTTTCGAGTGTTATGTAAGTTCCGATATATTTAAACAACAAAGTACCGGTATTGGTCTATCCCTAGTAAAAGAACAGGTTGAACTACATAAAGGAAAAATTTCATTGCAAAGCAAAGTCAACGAAGGGTCTACCTTCACTATCCAATTCCTTAAGGGGAAAGACCATTTTCCGCCAGAGACAGAGTTTATTTTATCTGACTATGACGAACATCCCTTGCAACCCAAAGAAAACAGCCTTTTCCTAAAAGACGATTATGAAATAGAAGAAGACTGCAAAGACTGTAATAAAAACTCCATTCTAGTAGTAGACGATAATAAAGAACTGCTTTTCTTCTTACACAACATTTTATCTGAAAATTTCCGGGTAATAACCGCCAGCAATGGCAAGGAAGGGCTGGAAAAAGCAATCAAATATCTACCTAACATGATAGTCAGTGACGTGGTGATGCCTGAAATGACAGGTATCGAAATGGTTGAGAAATTACAATGCAACACCACTACGTGCCATATACCCATTATTTTCCTTAGCAGCAAGGCAGACGTGGAAAACCAAAACCAAGGATTGAAGTTAGGGGTAGATGATTATATAACCAAGCCATTCAGTGCCAGTTATCTCACTACCAAAATATGGAATATCATTAAACAAAGGAAACGTATCCAAGCCCTGTATTATTCACAGTTGATAAAAAACGAGGAAGAAGGTAATAGTCATCCGGAAGAAAAAGAAGAACTTGAATTGCTTCCCCAAACAGACAAGGAACTGCTGGACAAAATTGTCAACTTCATTAACAACCATTTAGATAATCCAGATCTCACTGTAGACAGCCTTGTTGAAGAAGCAGGTATCAGCCGTTCTGCTTTATTCAAAAAAATAAAAACACTTATAGGAATCTCTCCGATGGAGCTTATTAAAAACATACGATTGAAGAAAGCTGCGGAACTCGTAAAAGAAGGGTCATGCAATTTCACACAGATTGCCTACAAAACCGGATTCAACGACTCGCAATATTTCAGCAAATGCTTCAAGCAAATTTACGGAGTGACACCTACGGAATACAAACGTAAAAATCTATCATAGCTTATCAGCAAATGCCACCGATTCCCTTTTGGAATAAAGGGAAACAGCAACAAAGCCGATCAATACGATAAAGACTCCTACCAAAGCCGGATACCGATAACCCAATCCGGCATCTATGGGTAGCCCACCGGCATAAGCACCAATGGCATTGCCCAAATTAAAAGCGACTTGCACACAGGCCGCTCCCATCATTTCTCCTCCGCGTGAATTCCGGAGTAACAATAATTGTTGTGGAGCCGAAACAGCAAATAATCCTGCCGTACATATACACATCAATATTACTGCCAACCAAGAAACAGAAGCCGCAAAGAAAATGGCAAACAAACCGGAAGCCATAATAACCTGTGTATATTTTACCACACGGGCAGCCCCATACTGATCAGAAAACTTTCCACCCATCAAGTTTCCTACAGTCATGCTAAGACCTGCCAGCACCATAATGAAAGTCATACTGTTCTCACTGAAACCTGCCACATGTGTCATCAAAGGAGTAACATAACTATACCAACAAAAGATACCTCCATTCCCAAACATAGTCGTAAATATCAACAACCATGGAGCTAGATTCTTCAAAAAACGGAACTGTCCTTTCAAACCTGTATCTGGCAAAGCAGGCAGTGAAGGAACCCATTTCCAAATATAGAACAAAGTAATCAGTCCCCATACTCCATTAAAGAGAAAAGGAATACGCCAAGACATTATATTACTCATGAACGTACCCAAAGGTACACCAAAAAGATTGGCAATCGTCATACCCGACACCATCAATGCCACTGCCTGCGAACTTTTTCCTTTATCAGCCACTCTTTCCGCCACAATGGAACCAACCCCAAAGAAGGCGCCATGAGGCAATCCGGAAATAAAACGCATCATCAACATCATCCAATAATTCACTGAAGCGGCAGCACACAAATTACCACAAATATAAATAACCATCAAACCTAACAGAATATGTTTCAGCGGACGGGTACGAGCCACCAAAACCATCCCAGGTGCTCCTACGCACACACCTAGTGCATAAGCCGAAATAAAATGTCCTGCTTGCGGAATACTTATATGCAAGTCCTTCGCTACATCGGGCAAAATGCCCATCATTACAAACTCGGCAATGCCCAATCCCAATGTGCCGAACGCCAAAGCCGTCAAACTCTTCTTCATACCTGAATAAAAACAATCCATTAATTAAAAAACGTACAAAAATAATTGTTATGTTTTCAGATATAAGTGTTTTTAGCACACTTTTATAAGAAAAGGAATGATTACTTGCTTTATGTCAATTTATTGTTGCCACATGCAAAAGAGGTCAAACATTTTAGCTTCACGTTCAGAGGTTAAAAAGAACAAACAAACTTCTCTACAAAGCCATGCTTACTAATCAACATTCACACTAAACAAACCTTTGCTTCCTGCTCCATTATCAACCTCCCGTAAACTCTGATTGATTTTACATTCAGCACTTTTCAGTTTAGTACTTTTATACGAAAACAAGCCTTTGCTTCCTGCTCCGCTAGCGACAGCATTTGAACTTTTCGTTATTATACACCTATCACTCAATTCATAACCGTAATCCGGCTGAGTGCTTTCACCCACCCGAACATCTACAATTTCTTGTGTCTTCATAATTATAAACATTTAGTATATTAAGATAATTCTTTGTCTAAATAACACAAAATAAATTCGTTTCTCGCTTGCAATATTTCTGCGAAACTGTTTTTTACTATATTCACGTTCGGTAAAGCGATCTTATCAAGATACTTATAATGAATATCATCTGCACAGGATATAATGTAACCATCATGAGTAACGACCAATTCATTAAGGAATGGAATGCTGAGTAAAGGATAACTAAACTCCAACACCTTATTCCCCCTCTGATATTTCATTTTATTGCCTCTGTATATATATTCCTCTATTTTTCCGGTTAATATATTTTCTTTCAGAAACAGTTCATACGCCATTGCTTTCGTCATACAAATCCTTATATCAATAGCATCCGGACTGTTATCATTATTCATAAAATCAAGACAGAGTGAAACAAAACCAAGCAAGGATTCACACGACAAACTTTTCAATGGTTTCATTTCAAATGGTGAATAATACATGATAGGAGCAAAATTAAATTTATCAACTCCTAATTTCCAATATGCAAGCAACATGGATAATAAATCAGCTCCATTATCATCAAAAATAGTAGAAGTAATGTTTATTTTATCTCGATGCTCCACATTTTCAATCAACTCATAAACCGTATTGTATCCGTTCTCACCCCTTATCAAATCATTGTATTTCCCAGAACCCTCAAGACTAATTTCAAGGTATGAGATGTTGGTTGCAAGAACTTCGTCATACCCCTGAATATCCATACTCATTCCATTTGAAACAACTCCATAAAATATTTTCCTATCTTCCTTATATTCCGCTAAAAGATTCAGGATATCAAAGATTCTATTATCCAAAAAAGATTCTTTACCCGAAAAATGAAAATGTTTCATACCCATTCCAATAGCTTCATCAAGAAAACTTCTCCATCTTGCCAAAGAAACCGGCTCTGATATGGGCCGGGCATCTCCAAAATAACAATGTTTGCATTTCAGATTACATTTATTACTGACGAATGAATCTATAAGCATAGGTTCATTCTGCCGCAGCTTGGCATCTATATGTTCCATAAAAGATGCCTTATCTATATATTTTTTCAGATTTCCAATCATCTGGCAACTTCGTAATACAATATATAAGTAGAATTCATTAACGGATTATCTTCTTCATAAGATATCGTATTTGTAATTTCGGAAACATCAATATCCAAAACCAGTTGAGGTGCATCCATACCAACTTGATATTTATATATACTTGCCGACTTAAAATCTATATTTTCTTTACATTCCAAAGACATTTTGAGATGTTTCACTGTGTCAGCCAAGAAATTAGGCAATGTGGTATAGTCGCGTTCTGTAACATTCAGCATATTAGGCCAACACCATTCAATCACTAAATCAACAATGTTACCGGGACTTTTTACCTTGTCATAGGAAACAACAACCTGCTTCAACAAAGAATCCTGCCCGTTATCAGCAATTCTTGCACACAATTTTTTCAACTTTCCATCAACACGCTCGAATGCTTGTATATTTATATCTTCAAAGTTAACAATGGTATCCCCCGCCACCAGCAGTTGGAATGTACTGATTTTATGTGAGATAACACCTCTTATATTAAGTCGGACAAAGGAATCTCTCTTGTTTCCCATACCTTTTTCCTCTATTGTATTCTTTATCTCTATTGAATCAATGTCAATGCTATTCTGTATATATTCCCCCAATTCATTGTATAAATATTCTGTGGTCAAGAAAAAGCGTCCTTTGAATGGCACAATTTTCATCATTTCCTGCAATGAACGAATCATTGCATCTTGCTCGTTCAATTTAACATTCAGCAGTTCTACCCTTTGATTCATCGATTTATACCGTTCCCTCAACATGGCAAGAATAATAGTCAGGCATACAAATACGTATACTACCCACGCAGGAAACGAAAGCAGAATTGATTTAATATCAAGATCAGGCTGCGTAAATATCTGCAAAGCCTGTATAACTCCACCCAGTGTTGCAAAGCCGCCAAATGTCTTTATACCTAAGTTGTACAAGTATAATCTATTTTCCATATTGTGGCTTGTCTGTTTCCATTTGTTTTAACTCAATATACAGAGTGTCTATTTCCCTCTGCATATCGTTCCATTCCAAACGACTGGTTATCATCTTCTGCCTTAACTTCAAGTCCCTGATTTTTTTCTTTATCTCTTCTACATTATTCATGGCATATACAATTTATTGATTACAAATTCAATGAACAGACTCTAATAGGGAAAGCAACAAATAATTCTTCATAGTCATTTTCTTTTAAGAAGAAAAACGAGGAAAGAAACGTCCGTTGCCGGATGCGTATGCTTTCCTCGCTTGAAAAAGTTTATAATGCCATACTTCGGGTAGAAGCCGCTTCACACCAAGGAGAAGCGGGCTTTTACTTTATAGTATGATTACTTTTTAATCATCTAAATTCAGATTAGAGGTTAGATTTTACAGTTACAGGAACTGTACCAACCGCAACACCCCAAGTGTATGTAACCGTTACTTTCACGTTGATAGTCTTGTTAGCTGTCAAAGCTACACCATCATTCTGCCATGTAAATTCACCTGTTGTAGCATTTACACTAGCTCCCTTAGCAGCATCTTCTTCCGATACTTCGAACTTAGCTGCCTGAGCGTTATAGTAACCGGCAATAGTAGTATTCATTGTACCGTTTTCAATTACTTTTTCACCAGCAATGCTTACCAAGTTGATTGCAGAATTCAACTGCAATTTATCGGCAGGATTCTTCTTGTCTGTAGTTTCAAACTTGGCATCTTTCTTCAAAGTGATATTCTTCAACGGGTCAGCAAACTTAACCTGGATCTTAGTACCATTGTCAATCTTCTGGCCATTAATCAGAACAAATACCATTACATCAACCGGATCGATAGTAGAGATGTTGATACGATTACCTTCCTTATCATTGCAATTTCCTGTATATGTCAGAACATTGTTAGTCAAATCAAAATCTGTACGAGTTTCACCAGCTACTGTTTCAAATACCAAATCAAGGTCTTTATTCTTATATCCGCGACGTAAGTCACCAGACATGACATAATTAGAACCTACAAGTTTACCGGCATTAATCATATAACCGTCTTTCCAGTAATCATTGTCTTTAATCAAAGTTACTTCAGGATATACTACCTTAACCTCATAAACAACTTCTGCACCAGTATTACCAATCTTAAATACTACTTTGTACTTGCCAAGCTGATCCTTAGTCAAGATATTCTCAACGTCTACATACAAGAAGTTTTCATTGTTTTCATATGCTGAGCCAGCAGAAATAACACCATTGCTACTGCTTGTTTGTACATATTCACTTCTATCTGCATCCCAAATATAATATTCACGAGTATATCCTGCACTCCAGAATGTTTGAGAAGACATGCCCAATGTATTATATACATCATTCATATCAAACTTGAATCTATAATCTTTTGATTCAAGAGTTAATTCATGAGTTTCAGATTTGGTATAAGTCTTAGTAGTAGCAATCTTCTCAACTGACGATACAGTCAATTCTTTTTCAGCCAATTTATATCCGTCTTTCTTATCATATACAGATACGATGAAAGTACAATTATGACCTACAGAAGAAATTTGTCCATTCGTTTTGATAACACCATTTTCTACAGTGAAATAATTGCCTTTGTCTTCACCAGCTTTCTTAGCTACTTCGTAGTAAGGAGCAAAACCATATTTTCTCAAATCTTTGTATGAATCATAAGAAGTGTAGGCATTGCCAACACTTAAAGTATCAGCAACATTCAGTTCACCTGTATATAAAAGGTTCATCGGAATAATGGTACTCCAATTCACATAGGATTCATCTCCATTATCATCCTTACGAGCTTCGAATACTGTCAAGTTTCCACGATCGATTGTTTGAGATGTAAGCAAATGGTAAGTAGAAATTGCGCTCTGTGCATCATTCTGAACCTGCAAAGCCACGGCATATTTCTTATTCTTCAAAGAGAATGCTTCACCAGCCTTAGCTTTTACAGTCAAAACACCATCAGCAAACGATTTATCAGCAACATCTAAGATAGAACCTGCAGCTCTTGACTGTACTTCATTTACCAAGAAGCCAATATTTGCTTTTGCCAAATCAATGCTTGCAGGAGAAACACGATAGTTGAAAACAATATCGTTAGTCAATGAAACATTATTATCCCACAAACGGTTCTTATCGTTAAGCTCGTCACCAACAGGAATATTGATAGCAACTACTCTAGTCTGCATATCACTATATGTCGGCATAAACACCACGTTCAAAGCAGCTGCAGCGGCAGTAGCAGGAAGAACGATTGACTCATATTCCCCGGTAGTCTGGTTATACACATGCAATTCATAGTTATCACCATTCTTCACCACGTAGGTACTGGTTCCGGCAGCAGAGATACCTGTATCTTCCACTTCTTTTGTCTCGGTGTTATAAGCAAACCAGTTACCGTTTTCACCGATATAAGGAGATACACCAGCAACACCAGCTTCGCCAGCTTGACCAACAGCCTGATACTCGGTCTTTACATCATTCTTATACCAGAAACCGTCAGTACCAATCTCCCATTTCACAGCATCAGCACCAGCTTGACCATTCGTAATGGTATAAGAAGTGTTATCCGAAAAAGTTACGGTAAAACCACCAGTAGTTGGAGCTAAACTTGTAATCCATTTGCCTTCATTTACTTTTGCCTGTAAAGCACTCAGATCTCCTTTAAGAGTCGACAACTCTTTGTTGATGTTGTCAATGTCATCATCGTAGTCTTTACAAGACACAAATGTTCCCGTTGACGAAACCATTAAGGCTCCGAACAGGATTGCACTTAAAAACTTTTTGTTCATAATAGAAAAACTTTAAATTTATAAATTTAAAAAACTAAAATTGATTATACATATTAATCTCATTATTAATATCTTAGTTCGTTTATTACCTGTAGTTCCCGTTTCCTCCTTTCCCGTGACTGATAAGACAAAGGTGACACACCCGCAACCTTACTGAAAGCTGAATAGAAAGCGCTTTTAGAAGCGAAACCGCAACTACGAGGCAAGTCATTCAATGCACAACGACCGAAACTAAGAAGCTCCTTGGCATATTCCACACGATAGCCGTTCACAAGCTCCTTCAAGTTACAGCCAAAGTATTTGTTTACTACATTACTCAGGTAGGTCTGGTTTGTTTCAAGCAAATCGCTCAGTTTTTTCAGCGAAAGCGAAGTGTCAAGGAATATCTGACGTATCTCAAGCTGGTACAATATAGCTTTATATATACGGCAGTCCACTTTACGAATATTCGCTTCCTTGCCGACAAACTCCTTCTCCCAATGCCGCTGGGCGGCCTTGAAAAGCAAGTTCTTCTGCCGCTCGGAAACGGCGCTACTTCGTTTACGTCTTAGAAATAGATATTCCATCTGCTCTATGTTAATTTCATTCATTCTCATCGCTTCAAAGACATACTTTATCATATAATAAAGGAACTTAAAAACGACATTTTCTATAGATCTCTTACCAAGAGATCTATAGAAAGTAGCTAATGAACAATATATCAACATATTATATCCTATTTCAAATAGGATAAAGGAGTATAAAAATGGACTTGGAAGCTTATTTTTTATATAAATTCCTATTTTTTTTGCCAAAAATGTATTAGTTCTCAAAACTTTGCTTATTTTTGCACAGAAAATGTATATCTCTTGGTAAGAGATATACAAATAAGCATATATAAAAGAAGGAAACAATCAATTGTTAATCAATTGATTACTATCACAAAAAAGAGATTCTCTCCTTAAAAAAGATTCACCGAAATAATTTGAACAAACTCTTTGAACGGAAATCGGTCAACAAGTTTCAAGCATCAAGCCAACTTAATCACTTTACGAAGTCAATTTCTCCAGAAAAGAACTTAAAGAAACATTATTTCCTGAGCCGATAAACCGGTAACCTGGGCAATTTACATCAGATGCAATACCGACCTGTTTCATTTTTAGCATTCTTCCTTACGACCTGTTTCAAATCCTTCCTAAAGACCTGCTTCGAGTCCCTCTTTAAGGTCCTCCTCACGTCCTTTCTTCAATGGGGTAGACATTACGCTATACCAATCACGGAAGCTCTTCAAATTTTCCCAATGTTCACCAAACTCCCTAGAGGTGAATTTCGCAATCTCGGCAGCCTCGAAAAAACGATCGAATACACGGCTCTGCAACGCACACAGACGCTCAAGAAGGGAAGATAGATTACGCAGAACGAACAGGCATTTGTCAAACATGCCCTCCACCTTATCTTCCTTCTTGTTGAACTTCAGGATTTCAAGAAGCAAGGACTTAAAGATAAGAAAAAAAATCCTTAAGAGAAAAAGGATTTAGCATAAGTATAAACACAAATAAAGTTGCTTTGAACCATACATCAAAGCAACTTTCATAAAAGCCGGAACGAATGAAAACATTCCTTATTTTTTCTCTTCTTCGACAGAAGACAGTGGCGTACTGTTCTCTTTATAAGCAGCAAATCCTTTCACCTTTGTCCGTTCCTTATTAGCACTTTCCGAAGCGGCACTACCCAGTTGCTGCAAATTTTGCTTGATAGCATCGTGAGTAACAAAGAAATGATCGAGCATAGCTTTCAGATATTCGTCCAATTGGCCTTCTTTGGGAGTAAAGACCGTATGACATTTGGAATGAAGCCCCACGTTTTTCTCATCCTCATCCGCCGTAAAGACAGTGGTCACCAACGAATCCACATTGACCAGATTGACAATCTCTTTTAAGTAAGGTAAAGCCGGATTATCCATACTGATAGACGCCCACCACGGATTCCATATCATGATGAACCGGGCCTCATCCTCCACCGCAATATAAAAATCATCACCTTGATATTTAAAGACAATATGTCCTTCCTCATTGGTTTCCGGCTGACAGCCTATCTTTTTGAGCACAGCTATAACCAGCTCTTCCGTACCGATATCCTCCAAGTCTTCCTTTGTCATACGGTCCAAACGGTCTCTACGTTTTTTACGCTCATGACGGATGCGAAGAACTAAAAATGCAAGCGGCCACAATGCCAATGCAATAACAGCGATTAGAATGGTGAGGTCGGTCATATCTGTTTGCGATTTAAGGGTTCAACATCAAAATACAGATAGTTGCTACACTATGCTAAACAAATATAGCAATTATAATCTTAAAAACATCTATTTCCATCGATTTATTTCAAGTGTTTCTTTATCCAAAGCAAATGCCCGTATTCTGTGTCTTCAGAAGTCCAGTGCTCGTTGACTGGAGTAATCAACGCCTCTTTCGGACAGTTCAGTACATTATAGACAATGTAACTGGTAGTAGGAGGACAAGTATTGTCATTGAATCCCCATGTCATATAAACAGGAACAGTAATCTGTTTGGCAAAATTCACCACATCATAATATGCAAGGGTCTTCATCTTGGCAGGTGTATCCATATCTACCGTATTCTTAAAAAGATGAGGATATCCCCCGGCACGGCCGGCTTTGTAACCTGCCATATCACTTAAAGCGGGATGGTTTGCCACACATGCCGTAACACGCTTGTCAAGTCCTGCCGTAATCAAAGCCAAAGCTCCCCCTTGGCTCCCCCCTTGCACAATAACATTTTTACCATCCCATTCAGGTAATGAAGTCAGCAAATCAATGCTGCGGACACAAGCCAGATAAACCCGTTTCATATAATAATTTTCACGGCTATCCAAGCCGTTTACCAAATAACCGTTTTCCCGACTACTGAAAGCGCGGCTTATTTCGCCGAAAGTGTCCTCATCCAGCTCCGGATTCAAGCCGTGGATTTCTATCTCAAAGCGGATACAGCCTTCTTCCGCATAATATTTATGCCTCATAGGCCCTTTGATCGTCTTGATACCGGCCCCTGGAGGACACAGTACTACCGGATACTTTCCTTCCGCCTTAGGATAGAACAGATAACCATAAATACACTGGTTCTGCTTATTCAGCTGAAGTCTGATCAAGTAACAGTCTATTTTGTCCGTAGAATATTTCTCTACGTACTCTTTAGTATAAGTCAGAGGGAACTGGGCTGCTTCCGCCTTAGTCTTATTCCAGAATTCATTAAAATCAGAAGGCAACTGGGTATAGGGTTGAAGCTTCTCAGGAGAGAAGCCGACTTTGATATGGTGGGAATAAGTTTTACCTCCTAGTTTAGCCGTCAGACGACAATCACGAAAACCGGGCTCTTTCATTGTCCCCATAGAAATAACCGCTTTTCCATTCTTCAGTTTTACAGTTCCCTTGGTATCCGAAGGCATCATGTCGCCTCCCAGCTCATATAAAACCTCCACACCATCTTGCGGAATACCATATTTATAGAACTGAACCTCAATCTTCGCTTTCTCGCCTGTCTTGTACAACCAGTCGGCATGATCGGGTACAGTTACCCAAAGCACATCACTCCGATAAGGATAATTTTCGGCCGCTGCTGAAAGAACGAACAAGACAGCCCCAATAAGCATGCTTAAAAATCTGTTTTTCATTGTAATTCTATTTAATGGTTCTAAAAATCAGTATTAAATCTGCGTAACTCCGCACGCAAGGCACGAGCTCTCCCTCCTGTCATACTATCCAGCAATTCCCAAAAACGAGGACCGTGATTCATTTCCTTGGTATGAGACAATTCGTGTAACAGTACATAGTCCATCAAATGGGGAGGCAACAACATCAAATAACAGGAAAGATTGATACTGCCTGTCCCCGAACAACTTCCCCATCTTCCCTTGCTGCCGGTAATCTTCACACGTTTAAATGGCAAATGATACTGTTCGGACAAGGCAGATAAAAGAGGTGGCAGATACTCTTGTGCATTTTTCTTCATGGCACGGATGATGGCATTACGTACCAGCCTTTGTACTTCAGGTAAAGAAAAATCCACATTCCACGGACAGATAATCTTGACTCCCTCCTCGGTAAAACGTACGGAAAAGCAAGTAAAGTTACCTTGCTCCAGCCATAAACGGAAACAGGGAGTGTGAATACGAAAATTTAGATCAATCGGTTTCTTGCTCACTTTCCTCCAGTCCTCCAACAGACGTTGCCTGTATTGCTCCACCACCTCCAGCACTTTGCTGCTTAAACTATAAGGAGGAACAGTAACATGCAGTCCGTCGGGCTTTACCCGCATAGTAACATTACGCGCCAGCTTGTGTGTACGCACTATAATACGGTCAAAATCTTTATCCGGAAGTACTCTTTTAGTTGCCATACGGATACAAAGATACAGCTTTCCAATAAAAAAAGGCAGAGATTTGCAACTTTCCAGGAATCTTCACCGTCTAATTAACAGAAACCAATTAAATATATATATTACCATGAGAACAAAAACTATTTATTTTTTCAGTCTTTTTCTGGCAATCACAATGATGACAGGCTGTTTCCACATATCATCAGGCCCGAAACCCAGCAAGAGTAAAATGACCAAAAAATATAGCGTAACTCCTTTCAATAAGATAGAGAACAAAGCACCTGCCAACATTGTCTTTACTCAAGGGAATGTGACCAAAGTAGAAGCCGACGGTCCGGATAATTACATCCCCCAACTCATTGTCATGGTCAAAGACAGTACGCTGAGTATCAGTATGGATAAAGACAAATTCAAAAACTTCAAAAGTTCAAAAATCAATATCTCAATTACCAGTCCGGTTTTATGCAATATCAAGCAAAGAGGTGTAGGAAGTATTTATCTGAAAGACAGCGTGAAAGTAACAGATCTTTCTATCAGTGCCGAAGGTGTGGGGAGTATTGAAGCAAATGCATTAATGGCACGTTCCATCAAAGTATCCCAAGAAGGAGTAGGAAGTATCAATTTAAAGGGACAGGCCGGTCATGCGACATATTATTTGGAAGGAGTAGGCAGCCTGAAAGCAAAAGACATGATTGTTTCTGATGTTGTAGTTGAACAAAACGGTGTGGGAAGTGTTTCTTGTTATGCATCCGGGACGATAAATATCAGTGCCCAGGGAGTAGGAAGTGTAAACTACTACGGTGACCCTCGGGTTACCGGACTAAAAAAATCCGGAATCGGAAGCGTTAAGAGCAAATAACTCATTTCATAACTCTCTCTTTACATTAAATTATCTACCAAGCAAAAAAGGATTACTGCTCACGCGGTAATCCTTTTTAAAATTATTTAGTTAGTTAATTTAAAATTTGAGAGAATTGAAACTTCACAGCCTCGAATTAAAAAGTTGTTTTAATAAGCACTAACTATCATATTTATATAAAAGCAAATGAAAATGTTCTAATTTGTTTTCCCTGTCCCTGTACCGGTATCATCAGCGGTAATCTTTGTCACCGTATCTGTAGGCAATACAGGTTCGTATGCCACTTGGGGATCGGTAGTAGAATCCTGATACTCATCGTGTACCGATACCGTATCACTATCACCGCCTTCCATAGCGTGTTGCATCACTGTACCCATAAGAAACAACACGGCAATCATTGCAGCCGCTTTAAACAGAGGCATAAAGCGCGTACGCATAGTCAGACGTTGCGCTTTTACCACCGGTCTTTCTATCCGGGTCAGGATTCTGGTATCAAAATCATCGCCCAAACCTTTCTCCTTCTCCACATCCTGATAAGCAAACAACTGCTTGTAACGGAGTAAATGAGCAGGCACTTCCTTCTGACGAAAGAATGAACGTAGTATTTGCTCTTCTTCCAATGAAGTTTCGCAATTCCAATAACGTTCCAAAAGCTGTTCAATATATTTATAATCCATAATCCTCTATTTCAGTGTATCTTTGTTTTATCTTCTGCCGGGCACGGAAAAGGGTTACTTTCACCTGTTCTTCCGTAATCTGCAGAATATCTGCAATCTCTTTATAACTCTTTCCTTCCACATCCCTCAACTGCATAGTTGTACGCTGTCTTTCGGGAAGCTCATTGACCAGACGGTGAACCAACTGCATTTGTTCGTTCTGCGCCAACCGGTCATAAGGCGTCAATGTATCAGGCATCTCCCGCACTTCAGAGGTCAGTTGCAAATTCTGCGCTTCCATCTTCTGGCTGCGGTCAATTGCCAAGTTACGAGCAATGGTCAGGCAATATGCCTCGATGGATTCAAACTGCGGCCATTCATCCCGCTTGTTCCATACCCTGATCATCGTATCCTGCACCACATCCTCCGCTTCAGCACTATTCAGCGTAATACGAAGCGCCAACCTGTAGAGCTTGTCTTTCAGGGGCAGAATATCGTTTCGGAAACTGATCTCTCGCATTGCTCTGTAATAATGACGGGTGAGTTACACTAAAGTTACACTCACCCGCCTGTTTTTTTTGAATTATTTTTTGATTACGGTTCCACTTCCTTCATTAATGGCTGATGCTAAAGTTATTACCACCTGACTGACTCCTGCATCAATAGCAGAAAAAGAATTTTCCAGCTTGGGAATCATCCCTCCTTGAATAATGCCTTGCGCTACAAATTCTTTAAACTCTTCAGGAGTAATGACAGGAATTACACTGTCATCATCATTTTCGTCACGCAATACGCCCTTTTTCTCAAAGCAATAAACCAATGTCACATCAAACAAGGACGCTAATGCTTTGGCGGTTTCTCCGGCAATGGTATCAGCATTGGTATTCAGCATGCTTCCTTTACCGTCATGGGTCAATGGAGCCATAACAGGCACAATGCCCTGACGGATCAATGTCGCCAGGAAACCGGCATTTACTTTCTCCACATCACCAACAAAGCCATAGTCCACGTCTTTTACCGGACGCTTTACCGAACGGATCACATTCATATCGGCTCCGGTCAGTCCAATGGCATTCACACCTTTTGCCTGAAGGCCGGCTACAATATTCTTGTTCACCAGTCCGCCATATACCATGGTCACCACTTTCAGCGTTTCTGCATCCGTAATGCGGCGGCCATTCACCATCTTGCTTTCAATCCCTAGTTGTGCCGCCAGTCTGGTAGCAGAGCGCCCGCCACCGTGTACCAACAACTTATAACCTTCTATAGCAGAGAAATCAGCCAACAACTGATTAAGTGTAGACTCTTCCTCTACAATTTTTCCACCTACTTTTATGATAGTCAGTTTCTCTTTCATACTATTATTCCAAATAAGTATATCCGTACAACCCGGAACGATAATTAGAGAGGAATTCTTTTCCTTCCTCTACAGAAATTCTTCCTTCCTTCACTGATTTGGTCACCCAGGTTTCCAGTGTACGCACCAATTTCTTCGGGTTATATTGTACATAATCCAAAACCTCGGCCACCGTTTCACCATCAATTACCTGATCAATAGAATACCCTTTGTCATCCACCGTAACATGCACCGCATTGGTATCTCCAAACAAATTGTGCATATCACCCAGAATCTCCTGATAAGCACCAACCAAAAATACACCTATATAATAAGCGTCTTTTCCCTTCAACGAATGTACCGGCAGGTCATGCGATACATAACGGGTAGAGATAAAATTGGCAATCTTTCCATCCGAATCACAAGTGATATCCTGCAAGGTAGCATTTCTGTCGGGCTTCTCATCCAGACGCTGGATAGGCATGATAGGGAATATCTGATCTATCGCCCACGAGTCCGGCAACGACTGGAACAACGAGAAATTACAAAAATATTTATCAGCCAGCAGTTTGTCCAGTTTGCGGAACTCATCGGGCGCATGTTTCAGCCCCGAAGCAATCTGATTGATCTCACGGGTCACCGACCAGTACAGACGCTCTATCTGGGCACGGGTCTTCAAATCCACAATACCGTGGCTGAATAAATCAAGTGCTTCCTCACGTATCTGCTGTGCATCGTGCCAAGCCTCCACCATACGGCTCTGATTCAGATTATCCCATATCTCATAAAGTTCATGTACCAGTTCATGATCATTTTCACCCACTTCGAAATCCTCATCCATTTCGGGCAGAGTCGCCGTTTCCAGCACCTCGAAAATCAGCACGGAGTGATGGGCGGTCAGTGAACGTCCGCTTTCGGTAATAATATTCGGATGAGGAATTCCATTCTTGTCACTGGCATCCACCAGTGTAGAGATAGAGTCATTCACATACTCCTGAATAGAGTAGTTCACACTGCTTTCACTATTGGCAGAACGAGTTCCGTCGTAATCCACACCCAAACCGCCGCCGATATCCACAAATTCCACATTAAATCCCATCACATGCAACTGCACATAGAATTGCGATGCCTCACGCAGAGCTGTCTTGATACGGCGTATTTTAGTCACCTGGCTGCCTATATGAAAATGAATCAGTTTCAGACAGTCCTTCATGTCTTTCTTTTCCAGAAAATCAAGCGCTTCCAGCAATTCACTGGATGTCAAGCCAAACTTACTGGCATCTCCTCCGCTATCTTCCCATTTACCACTTCCCGAAGAAGCCAGCTTAATGCGGATACCTATGTTAGGACGCACATTCAGCTGCTTTGCCATTTTGGCTATCAGGCGTAATTCATTCATTTTCTCCACCACCAAGAAAATGCGTTTCCCCATCTTCTGTGCCAGCAGAGCCAGCTCGATATAACTTTCGTCCTTATATCCGTTGCAGATAATCAATGAATCCGAATCTGTATTCACAGCTATCACCGCATGAAGTTCAGGTTTGGAACCGGCTTCCAGTCCCAAATTGAATTTCTTTCCATGACTGATGATTTCTTCCACTACAGGACGCATCTGATTTACCTTGATAGGATAAATGATAAAATTCTGGGCCTTATACCCATACTCATCAGATGCCTGCTTAAAGCAGTTCGCGATTTTTTCAATACGATTATCCAGAATATCCGGAAAACGGACCAGCATAGGAGCTGCCACATCCCGCAATTGCAACTCATCGACCAATTCTTTCAAATCGACCTCAACGCCGTCCTTACGAGGAGTTACCACTACATGACCTTTGTCATTGATACCAAAGTACGAAGTTCCCCACCCTGTTATGTTGTAGAGTTCTTCCGAATCTTCAATACGCCATTTTCTCATTTCTTCTTCTGTACAAAGAGTGTGTATTTTACTATATATAATTATTTATTCAATTTCTTTCTCAAGCTGTCAACAGAGGCTTGAATTTGTCTTTTATCCTCCAGCTCATCAGCCTTAAACAGATGTTTCGCCTTTGAATAAAACGGATGTCTTTTCTGTAACGCCTCACAGATAAAATCCATCAGTTCCTCATCACTTTTATTTGCTAACAATGGACGTTGCTGCTTGGCCACTCTCAGACGGCGGAACAATACGGCAGGTTCCACATCCAGAAACACCGTATCACCGCAATCATTCATATACTCCATGTTATCAAAAAAACAAGGTGTTCCTCCACCGGTCGAAACAACCACATCTTCAAACTCGGCCACTTCGTGCAACATTTTCCGTTCCAGTTCCCGGAATCCGTCTTCTCCGCGTTCCAAGAACAGCTGTTGAACGGTTTTATGGAAACGTTCCTCGATAAACCAGTCCAAATCAATGAAATTCAGACTCATTTCACGGGCAAACGCCTTACCTAGAGTCGTTTTGCCCGCGCCCATATATCCTATTAAAAATATACGTGTCATTTTTTTGCTTTTGCAGTGCCCTTTACCTTGGAAGCCGCCTTACTTTTTGCGGATTCTTCGGGCTTTTCGGACTCCTCTTCCATATTCACGGTTCCCCTGTTTCTTGAAGCCGCTTTCGTTTTACGCGTTTCCGCCTTGCTTTTCTGCAATTCAATCACCTTAAAACAAGCCTCCAGACTTAAATCTGCCGGTTCTACATTCTCAGGAATCTTATAATTCTTTTTCTGATAACTGATGTATGGGCCGTAACGTCCGTTCAAGACCTGCATATCAGGGTCAGCATCGAATACTTTAATAAACTTCTTCTCCTGCGCTTCTATCTTATTCTTGATCAACTCTACCGCCTCATCCAAAGAAATCTCCATCGGATCCGTTCCTTTAGGAATAGAAACAAACAGTTTATCATAGCGCACGTATGGTCCGAAACGCCCTACTCCTACCGTTACCGTATGTCCGTCATAATCCCCCAACGTACGGGGAAGCTTGAACGCATCCAATGCTTCTTCCAACGTAATGGTTTCCATCGACAATCCCTTTGCCAACTGCGCAAAACGCGGTTTTTCCTCATCATCGGCAGTACCAATCTGAATAACCGGACCGAAACGACCGATCTTAACCGATACCGGCTTACCGCTTACAGGATCTGTTCCCAATACCCTTTCACCCACCTTATGCTCAGTCTTAGAGTGAATGGTCTTATCTACCAACGGATGGAAGCCTTTATAGAAACTGTCCATCATGCCAGTCCATTCCTTTTCTCCTTCCGCCACTTCATCGAACTCTTTCTCCACATTCGCTGTAAAGTTAAAATCCATGATTTCAGGAAAGTATTCCATCAGGAAATCGTTTACCACGATACCGGTATCAGTAGGCAACAACTTGGCCTTTTCATTTCCCGTCATCTCTGTCTTGGTAGTTTCCGTAATCTTGCCGCCTTTCAGTTTCAAGATATCATACGGGCGTTTCACACCTTCACTGTTTCCTTTTTCTACATAACCGCGTTGCTGCACAGTAGAAATGGTAGGTGCATATGTAGATGGACGACCGATGCCCAACTCTTCCAGTTTGCGTACCAGGCTGGCTTCCGTATAACGGGGCGGACATTGGGTAAAGCGCTGAGTCGCCAGGATTTCTTTTCTTATCAGTTTTTCCCCTTTGCTCAGAGGCGGCAACAGACGGCCCTCGTCTTCCTGCTCATTGTCATCATCGTATGATTCCTTGTATACACGCAGGAAACCGTCAAAAGTAATCACCTCACCGGTAGCGATAAATTTCTCGCTACTGTTGCTGATTACAATAGTAGCCGTTGTTTTCTCCAGCTCCGCATCTGCCATCTGTGAAGCGATGGTACGTTTCCAGATCAGTTCATACAATTTCTGCTCCTGACCGGTTCCGTTCACCGTTTCATTCTCCATATAGGTAGGACGGATAGCCTCATGTGCTTCCTGTGCTCCTTTAGTCTTGGTGGCAAACTTACGGACTTTGACGTATCTTTCTCCCATCAGGGACAAGATAGTCTGCTTGCTGGTATTCAAAGCCAGATCCGAAAGGTTCACCGAATCCGTACGCATATAGGTAATTTGTCCGTTTTCATACAGACGCTGTGCCACCATCATGGTCTGCGCTACTGTAAATCCCAACTTACGGGCAGCTTCCTGCTGCAACGTAGAAGTAGTAAACGGTGCCGCCGGCGATTTCTTCACAGGGCGGGTTGTTATATCTTCAATAGAGAACTGCGCATCCTTACAAGTTTCAAGGAAAGCCTGTGCTTCTTCCTTGGTCTTGAAACGGTTGGACAATTCCGCTTTCACTTCAACTTCATTTCCATCGACATCAGGTACTTCAAACACTGCTGTAACGCGATAAGACGGCTCACTGACAAAAGCATGCACCTCACGTTCACGTTCCACAATCAAACGAACGGCAACAGATTGCACACGTCCGGCAGAAAGAGCAGGCTTTACCTTCTTCCACAATACCGGTGAGAGTTCAAAACCTACAATTCTATCCAGAATACGGCGTGCCTGCTGGGCATTTACCAGATTCACATCAATGTCACGCGGATTTTCGATGGCCTTTAGTATCGCTGTTTTGGTTATCTCGTGGAATACAATGCGCTTGGTCTTCTCAGGGTCCAGCCCCAAGACTTCAAACAAGTGCCATGAAATAGCTTCTCCTTCACGGTCCTCATCGGATGCAAGCCATACCATATCAGCTTTCTTTGCCTCCGCTTTCAATTCGGCTACCAATTTCTTTTTATCTGCCGGTATCTCGTAAGTCGGCTCAAACCCATTCTCTACATCGATACTAAACTCCTTCTTTTTCAAATCCCGGATATGCCCGTAACTGGAAAGGACTTTATAATCATTGCCCAAGAATTTCTCAATGGTTTTAGCCTTGGCGGGTGACTCAACTATTACTAGATTTTTTTGCATAATACTATGTATTCCATTTTATTTTGGGGCAAAAGTAGAAAAAAAGCAGAAGCACACCTATATAATAAGGTATGTTTCTGCTTTTTTTTCTTAAAAAAATCCTTTCCGAGTGCCTATTTAACTAAAAAGCCAAAGAAAGCCCGGCTAGAACATTCAGTTTTTCAGCAGGATAGCCGTACTCATAATAATATTGTTTATTCAACAGATTATTCACACGCCCAAAAACAGACAGATCTTTCAGGAAAGTATAACTGGCTCCCACACTCAAATTGCTGATATTGCCCAAACCAAAATCCTTGCTGCTATTCCCTTCTTCTATCACATATTCTTTCCGCTGTACATATTCATATCCCAAATTAACCTTCAATCCTTCAAAAACCTTAGCCTCAGCATAGAAATTCAATTCAAACTTGGGCTTGGTCACTAAATACAGCTCTTCATTTTCATTGTCTGTCTTCCAGCTATAAAATGTACCTTTCAATGAAGCGTCAAACCAGTCCTTATAACCGTATTTCAATTCAGCACCTCCATACGCGGTTTTCGCTTTATCCTGCAAGAAATGAGTAAAATAATACCCGTCCGCATCCACCAGATTGCAAAACAACTCATCTTTACTGATCCGATATCCACCAAAGACATTAAACCACAAACCATTTACCGGAGATGCTTTAAAACCCAATGTAGCATTCAGTGGCACATAGGTAGAAGGCATCCGGGCGTTTAAAGACCAATAAGGTGAAAAAGCATTCAACCGGCGATAATCATTCAGTTCACGCCCTCCCAGCGCATGTAAATAAAGCACATAACTCTCCGAGAACAAGTATTCGGCTTTCACGTCAGGAGACACATCAATACCACTGTCCTCTCCCGACTGCCAATCCACATGAGCACCGACACGGACCCGCCAGTCATCACTTTCCAACATATAATAAGGATTCAAACCCAGTGAAGTATAGTTGCCCATTAAACTGTCCGAAGAATAAAACAGGTTATCCATCTCGAAACGGATACCTACCCGTTGCTCATTATCCAGCTTGCCCCATACATCTCCTTCGGTGTGGACAATCTTCTCCTTACCTGTAGATGCATTGCCTGAATAATCCAGCGGATATTTGATACCAAAATACTTCAATCCGGTCTGCAAAGTGAATTGCAAAGGAAGCGATTCATCTCTGGAAGAAACACCTATGTGAAAATCGCCTAAAGTATGATGCTGTTTATCAGTAGCTCTGGCAGAAGCCGTATGCATTTCGGAATCAGGCATATAGTTAAACACTTGTGATTGCAGGCCGCCACCTAAATTCAAAGTTACCTTGCTGAAATCATGAGAATAGTCCAAACGGAACTCAGTAGAATAAAAACGTGATTTCCAATCCTCAGCATTCCAATGCTTCAGCTTTCCGTTCATGCCATCCAGAGATACCCCGACTTTCAGACGGTCCTTTCCGGTGATATCCCACAGATACCCAGCCTTAAAATCCACATTCCCATAATTTCCATATCCGGCACGGACATATCCACGTTTCGCGCGGTTCATAGCCCATTCACGGGTTATAGGAGACATACTTTCATACGTCCAGGCCGAAACAGGGCGCAAGGCTGTAGCATATTCTATGCCTTTCTTCATTACAGCCGGCTCCTCCACCTTAGGCAGGACATTAATCTTTGAGGCATCCATGATATTGGGATTATACTCATTCTCTACCACCACAGTGCGGTTCAACGTACTATCTTGCTGCGCATATGCAACAGACAGAGGCAAAAAAGCCAATATAATGGACAATTGACAATGGACAATTGACAATTTCTTACTTATCATATTCAGCACTTATTTTTTAATTTTTAATTCTCTGTTTTCAATTTCTCCAGTCTGCTTTCAATCATTCCGGCAATATCATCATCGGCCTGATAGTTCTGCTTCAATGAAAGCAAATATTGTTTAGCATCCAAGTTACGCCCCAACTTCATATACACATCAGCCAATAACACAAAGCTGCGTGCCAGCCAATAGGTATGCGGTGTACTTACCTCAATGTAATTCAGCACCTCCTGCTCCGCCTTATCCGTTTGTCCGCCGTCAAAGTAAATCTGGGCGACTTTATATTTGGCCTCCGCTCCATATACATTACGGGTGTCTTTCGCCAAGACCTTCAAATCTTCCATAGCTCCATCCGTCTTGCCGGCATCCAAATAAGCTTTTGCACGGTAATAATGTGCCTCGTTAGACAATTCCGGCGCCAGTTTAGTATCGGCCAGCAAATCTGTTGCGGCAAAGATAATCTCTTCCTCATTTCCCAGCATATGCGCACTGCGTAACATTCCGGTTTTTGCAAGCCGGCGACGCTCCATAGAAGCGGCTTTATCTTTCAATTGCTTGTAAATATGCAAGGCTTTTTCATAATCCTTCGCCGTATAAGCCATTTCGGCCCCCATCAACATGGCATCTTCAGAATATTTGTTGTTGGGATATTCCAATACTTTATCCAAATGCCGGGCTGCACTTTCATAGGCTTTCTGATTATAGTCTATCAAACCGATATAATAGTTGGCATTCAGACTGAAAGCACCTTCGGGGAAAGTCTGTAAATAACGGGTAAAGCTGTTGCGGGCCTCGGCGACCTCACCCCGCATATATACCCTTTCGGCAGCCACATAGGTCAATGAGTCACGCTCATTCACATCAAAGTTGGCACCGCCGGGGATAGTTGAAGCAAAATTGGCATACTCATCCACCTTATTCAAATCAATATAGATCGATTTCAAGTCACGCTGCGCCAAACGCGCCTCCTCACTGCCCGGATAACCGGCTATGACCTGCTTATAAGCCTGGATGGCTTCAGGATACTTGTCATCCTGATAGTATAGCAAACCGATCTCGTTAGCCGCCCGCCGTGCGACATTGCTCTCCGGAAATTTCTTCACCAGAATATTGAAACGGGCAATGGCATTGGCATTATCCTCCATCTGCACAAAAGCACGTCCCTGCTCGTAAAGGGCATCATCCATGTATTGTGATTCCGGATAATCCGAAATCAAGCGGTTCAACGTCTGCACTTTTCCATTGTAATCACGTTGCAAACCACGCACAAACGCCTCCTGATACAAAGAGTAATCCCCCAGTGACGGATCAATCTCCACCGCACGGGCATAATCCTGACGAGCCTGTTCAAAACGGCGGTCATAGAAGTTGCAGTCACCTATGCGGTTATAGGCATCTGCCTGCATGGTGCGTTCATTGATACTTCCCCTGTCCACAAAACGGGTAAACCAAGTGCCCGCATTTCCATAATTTTTCTGTTTGAAATAAGTATATCCCAAGTTATAGAGCGCCAAACCATATTCCTGTCCGTTTTTGCTGGTGGCAAATTCCAGATACAAGCGGTAATCGTTACCCGCCTGCGGAAAACGGTCCAGACGATAATTGGATTCCCCCCTCCAGAAATAAGCGTCCGCCTTTGTCGCCTGATTGTATTGCCCCACAGCAAGCGATTGGTTGAAGAACTCCAGAGCCTCCTGGAAACGGGCATTCGCAAATGCCTGTGTGCCCAGCCGGAACAAAATCTTCTGCTTGGCCTCCATAATGCGTGTGCCCGGATGCTCAATCTTTGCTATAGATTTTAAAGCAGCTTCATAACTGCGGGTATTCATATACACCTCTATCAAATAATCATTGACACGCTCCGTATAAGGTGAATTCGGGAACTCATTCAGAAAACGCTCAAACACGGTTACCGATTCGGCAAATGGAGAATAAGAGGTTTCATGAATACACAAAGCATAATTATAAAGAGCCTGTTCCTTTACTTTCGGATCAAAACTGAAATTGGCAGCCTGCTCGAATGCCATGCGTGCCCTGTTCCTCTCCTTCAAGTTCAAATAAGCCAGCCCCATGTGTAGATAAGCATTCTGTGACAAGGCATCATGTACCGAAGCCATTTCCCCCAAAGTAGCGGCAGCCTTGGAATAAACACCAGTATAATAATAACTCATACCGAGTTCATACAAAGGCTTACGCTGCGGGTGGGAAACACTTTCACGGTATCTTTCCAAAGGAGGTATCGCCGCTTGGTAATCATTCAATCCGAAACAAGCCTCTCCCCAAATCCGTTCCATCTGAGGAACATCCTTTTTAGCCGGATATTGCTCCAGATACGCTTTTGCCACAGTACGGGCCTGCTGATAATTTCCTTTCACCAAATAAATCTCTCCTATATAATAAGGAACCAATGCTGCATATACGGCATCATTCTGCAAAGACTGGAAACTTTTCAGCGCCTTGTCATAGCGTTTCTCCACATAATCAATATAAGCCAGATTATAGACAGCGTCATCCTGATACAATGGGCTTACCTCTTTCAGCAAGGTAAACCATACAGCCGCTTCACGCAGATTATCTTCTTTCAGATAAGAGGTGGCCAGACGCATGGCACAATCATCTCTTTCCTTATCAGGCAAAGCCTCCAGATCACACGACCGGAACAGGGCAATGGCCTCCTTGTATTTTCCCTCCATAAAATAAGCAGAGGCAATCAGTGACAGCACCCTGTTTTTATGGCGGGAATCAGGATATTTGTCCAGATAAGCCTGTAACAGCTCCATGCTGTCCCCGCCTTTCAACTCATATTCCCGGCATACCCGGTTATATTCCTTGTCACCTGCCACATCCCTGGGAGTGATCTGCTGCGCCATTCCCTGCAAGGAACAGCCTCCCATCAATGCGGCCATCAATAAGGTTTTTCTTTTCATATCTTATCATTAAAGTTTATGTTCTTTCAAAAAACGCCGGACTCCTTCACGCACAGAATCCAGCCCGAATTCTTCGGGATTCACTTCATTCAAGGGAAGCCAGAAAGACTCCGCCACATCATCCATCGCCTTTATCCGGCTGGTATCTTTCACTTTACAAAGAAAGAACAGATCCAATGTATGTACCAGAAATCCTGAATAAAGATAAGTGTTGGGCAATGAGAACTGATAAACAGCCTCCTCCACCTGCAAACCGGTTTCTTCCAACACCTCGCGTGCCACACCTTCCTCGCCGGTCTCATGCATATCAATAAACCCGCCGGACAGGTCCAATGTTCCCTTCGCCGGTTCTTTTCCCCTGCGGCACACCAACAACTCATTCTTATCATTCAAGATAAAAGCTACAGTAGCGGCACTGGAATTGAAATAATACACAAAGCCACAATCGGCACAACGCTTTGATTTCTCATTGTTCACCTCAAAGTGCGGCGAACCACACTTCGGACAATATTTGAATAGTTCCAACGGATGCATAATTACTCCTTTCTAAGTATAGACACCGCAAAGATAGCGCAAATGACAGATAATTCATTAATTAAATCTAAAAGAAGAAAGAGAAAACACAATTCTTAGTACATTTGTTAGCAAAACAAAACGTAAATTCTTACATGGAAATTGCCATTATTATCGCACTTATCTTATTAAACGGGGTATTCGCTATGTCCGAAATCGCCCTGATCTCAGCGCGTAAAAGTAGTTTGTCCAATGATATCCGTCATGGAAGCTCTACAGCGCGTATCGCTTTAAAGCTTGCCAATGACCCGGACAAGTTTTTATCCACCATCCAAATCGGAATCACCCTGATTGGTATATTGACCGGTATTTACTCCGGCGACGTGCTGGCCACCGATTTTGGGAACATACTGACTGACGCCGGCGTACCCGCCACATATGCCTATTTATTGGCTCAAACCCTGATTGTCATCCTGGTCACTTACCTCACTATTATCTTTGGCGAGCTGGTGCCCAAACGCATTGGCATGAGTGCCTCCACCCGTGCTGCCAAGCTATTGGCACGTCCCATGTACTGGCTGTCCGTCATCGCCTCTCCTTTTGTATGGATACTTGCCAAAAGCACTTCACTTATCTTCAACCTGCTGCATATCAACACAGCGGAAGAAAAAGTGACTGAAGAGGAAATCAAATCCATGATAGACGAAGGAACCGAGAACGGTGAAGTGCAGGAAGTGGAACAGGATATTGTGGACCGCGTCTTCTCCCTGGGCGACCGCAGTATCAACACCATCATGACCTATCGCAGCGATATCGTATCCATTGACATAGACATGAACAACAAGCAGCTGTATGACATCGTATGCCAACACCTGTACCAAGTTTACCCTGTAACTCAAGGAAACACCCTGGACAACATCATCGGAGTAGTTTACCTGAAAGACCTCTTCGGGAAGCTGAACAGTTGCGAATTCAATCTGCGTGATGTGATCCGTCCGGCACAATACTTCCACGAAAACATGGATGTATATAAAGTATTGGAACAAATACGCCAGCACAACATCAAATACGGATTAATCTGTGATGAATTCGGCAGTCTGCAAGGCATCATCACCATGAAGGACATTCTGGAAGCCCTGGTAGGCACCTTGCCCAGTGACTCGGAAGACCCCGATATCGTTCCCCGCAAGGACGGAAGCTGGTTGATAGACGGCCAATGTTCTTTCTATGACTTTCTGAGTCATTTCGAAATGGAGGATTTATACCCCGATTATAATTACAACACGTTGAGCGGTCTCATCCTGCAACAACTAGGCCACATTCCCAAGACCGGTGAATCCATGGAATGGAATGACTTCACACTGGAAATAGTCGACATGGACGGAGCCCGGATAGATAAAGTATTAGTAACACTAACCCATAAAAACGAAGAGGACAATTAACATGCTGCAAAGAGATTACATTATGCGGTTGCTTCAACAATTTTTCGAAGCATTGGAAAAGTTGGTAGAAGAAAGAGATAAAAAGGACGGTCCCGAGCTGCAATTGCAACTTCAAAGCATTTATCGTGCCTACTTCAATCATCCTTCCACCTTCTATTATGATCAGGATGCGGAATATATACTGAACGAGATGGGACAGAACTATGGTGGCGAGGAATTGCTCACGCGCATCGACATGTTATCCGAACTGCTCTATCAGGATGCTTTGTTGAAAGAGTCCGAAGAACAAAAATATTTGTTAAGAAAATCGCTATTCCTGTTGAACTATTTAGATACACATAGCGATACCTTCTCATTTGAAAGAAGAGGGAAAATCGGCGAAATAGAGAAGAAAATAGGTGATTAGCTCCTCTTATTGCACTTTTTTTCAAAGAAATCCTGTTTTTTCTTGCAAAATAGTAGATAAATTAAAAAGTATTCCTATATTTGCTTACAGATTGATAACATTAAAATCGGTATATTATGGAGAAAATTGATAGTCTCGACAGACAAATTCTAGAAATTATATCCCAAAATGCCCGCATCCCGTTTAAAGATGTCGCAGCAGAATGTGGAGTTTCACGCGCAGCCATTCATCAGCGTGTGCAAAGATTAATTGATTTGGGAGTTATTATCGGTTCAGGATATCATGTGAACCCTAAGAGTTTAGGGTATAGAACCTGTACATACGTAGGAATCAAGCTGGAAAAAGGTTCCATGTACAAAAACGTAGTGGCAGAACTGAAGAAGATTCCCGAAATTGTGGAGTGCCACTTCACTACAGGTCCCTATACCATGCTGACCAAACTTTATTCACGCGATAACGAGCATTTGATGGACTTGCTGAACTCAAAGATTCAGGAAATTCCCGGCGTTACGGCTACCGAGACCCTGATCTCTTTGGAGCAGAGCATCAAAAAAGAAATACCCATTCAAAGCTAAGAAAGAATGGAATGGCTGAATGAATACCATTTAGGCGGTATTGCCATCGGCATTTGTACCTTTTTAATAATCGGTCTTTTCCACCCCATCGTGGTCAAGGCCGAATATTATTGGGGTACACGGTGCTGGTGGATATTTTTGGTACTGGGCATAGCAGGCATTATAGGGACTGTGCTTATCAGTGACATCCTGATTTCCTCTTTATTGGGTGTCTTCTCCTTCTCTTCTTTCTGGACTATCAAGGAGATATTCGAGCAACGCGAACGCGTGCTGAAAGGCTGGTTTCCGATGAATCCGAAACGGAAACACGAATACGAATAGAAACTATTCTTTCCGGCCAAACCCTTTGCAATTCAATTAAAGGGCTTTTATTTCTCCTTCAGGAAGCCCTGTAGCCTGTACTATGACATCAGATGACACTCTCAAGTTTCGCGCATTCCTCATGCGCTCTTCGTAAACGTTTCCGCAATTCTAATATCATACGCATCCCGTGCCTGCAACATATCAAACAAAAATTATTTCACAACTTTATCCCCTGCTCCGTACTCTGCAAACTCTTCTTATTCCTATATTTGAAATTCTTTCCTTGCATATAATAAAAGAGTAATATCGCACAGAGCGCAAACAGTAGTTTTATTTGATGTATTATCGTACATAAAGAAGTACATTTTTTCTATAATCCCTTATTGACCAACAGATAATAGACTAACGCCCAATCTTGATCATTCGCATAAGGATCGTAAAATTCCGCCTTCACACCGTCAATCTTATAGGGGTACATATAGGCACAAGAAGCCCTTCCATCTTCGAAGAAAAGACAGAGATTATTCCTCACTACATTTTCCGCACGCTTCTGATAAGAGCTATCACCGGTACATAACGCATAGTAATAATACACCGCACCGGTTATCGTACTCCAATAATGAGGAAAAGTATCGCCAAACAGTTCACGTTTACCAAACCAATGACCATCCCAATGGCGAATCGCAACTTCATTCAGATGGTAACTGGGTTGGAAACCATTGAATGCTTCCAGTACAGGCATTTGCCGTTTCACTTCATCCAGATATTTCTGACTGCCTGTCTCCAGATAGAGTTGTGCAAGGAATTGAATGGCAGGAGCCACAATGCTTTGCTCATAATTTACCTCATGCGCAGGGTAATTTAAACCATTTTTTACAAACACATCACCTGTCTTTATAAAATCGTTCCGCAAATCCGTGTATTCTTTCTTCATTCCGGCTTCTTTCAGGCTTTGTAGCCCCAACCGAACAGGAATGCCTATTGCATAAAAACCATAACCAAACTGCTGGAACATAGATTTCAGAGTCTTATAGCCATCAGTCACAAATCGTTTATCGCCAGTTACTTTATACATCTGAAAATAGAGTTCTGCCACCCACATATAATTATACCCACGGTTGCGATTCTTCTGGTCTACACTCGAATAGGTTATGTAGCTATCCGTTTGTAGTTTCCGGCGTACAAAATTAACATACCTCAAAAGAGATTGCTTTAACTCTGGGTCTTTAGTCAGCAAATACTGTTTTGCCAGTAATACCCCCATACCCAAACGTTCCGCTCCTTCATCGCGATCCACCGGATTACAGTTTGGTGTATCATTCAGATAAATACTATCACCTTCATTATCATAAACCATATAAGCCCCATCACGCAAGTCAGACGAATTGTTCATCTGTTGACGGGTACGAATAAAATCAACACGCTTTCGGATTAAATCAGCCGTATTGCTGATGACCAGACAGTCTGCATGAGTTTGCTTATTTCCATTGTAATAGAAATCAAAACGTACCTCTCCAGCCTGTTCCATCGGTACTTCTACAAAACAAAGACCCCCTTCCTGCTTTATGGGAACAGGTACTCCATTCATTTTAGCAGTACATGCTTCTAAAGGTTCCAGACTCCGACATTCCACACGGGCTTTCTCTCCTTTCTCAAACACATATTTATTGCAAGATACAAGTACACTCCCTTTTTCCAAAAGCTTATGGCGGAAATCATCATTCCCGTTGTGAGCAAAGATATGCCATTCCAGTGAATAACTTTCTCCCGGCTTCAATAATAAATCCGGTAGATCCAATGCAATGACCCCTCTTGTCTGTGAGTTTGCCTTTTTACGTCCACGTTCCCAGATTTCATAGTTTCTGATAGCTCCGTTCGTCACCACCAGTCCCAGATGGGGAGTAAAAGCTCCCATACGGATAGCATTGACATAGGCAGCACTTCCACCTTTCCAAATATGCGTATGAGCACGGGAATTCATGCATTGTTGTGCATCCGGATAATTATCATTGAAAGGAGTATAAATAGCCACATCATATAAAGACACGGGAGCTTTCCCTTCATTGGTAAAAGAATATTCTTCTACCAAATCGCCCTGTTTTATTTCTCTTTTTACCAGAATACGTATATCACTTTCACGATATAAAACCTTCATTCCGTCAAGACTGATTTCCATAGGCATTCTCCATTCCCGTTTTACAGTTTCTCTTCCTTTAGCCATCGTAAAGTATCCCAATCCCCAACCATAGTTATCCTTAACCCAAGGATATTGAGTTCCATCAGTTTTCACTACCCAGTTCATACTACGATTATCCCCCTTCAAGGTCAATTCACTAATGGCACCAGTAGAGGGATTAATACGTATCTCCACAGGAAAATTCCCGGCAGATAAACAATTGACTGCGATCAACAGACAAACAAAAATCCCGATTCTTTTTGTCAGTTTGTTCTTCATGACATTGCTCTGTTTTTTAATAACTTCAATCTTTGTTTTTTAACTCCTCAAAAATAATAAATACTATCAATAGTCACAAAACTATTATCACTTCCATAAATAGTTTTCGTCTTATCCGTCCATATTGGCATTATACCTGTCACTTCTATCAATAAAGTATAACTATCTTCCGACATCTCTGGAGTCATAATGCGAATCGCTTTTTCCGGATATTTGCTATAAAAATCTACTAAAGAAACATACACCGTATCGTTCTTAGCATCCAGCAAACTCACTCTTGCGTATCCGCTATGAGGATTCGATTCCCCGATCACCGCAGCATGAGTCCCTTTAAAAGGAATACTCAAAACACTGCCCTTCACATTCGATAGCAACCGCCCATTGTCTTGCTCCCAGTCCGGTGTAAATTCCATCTTTGAAACAGGAATCTGCTTTCCTTTGTGTAATGCATCTACCGGTTTCAGCCGGTTGATATCCCAGCATTGCCAATATTCAGGTATTGATATTTTTATTCCATCCACCTGCAAAGGCATCCACACATAAGTTGCCGCCGAAGCCTGATGAGGATATGACCAGCGATCACCCATAAACATCGGAATTGTATCATTGCCACGTTTCAACGGAAAGACAAATGTACTTTGTGAATTATAAGTTAACTTTCCTTCTGGACAAAACAACCCTTGTTTTGTCCAAGGACCTTCAATTTTCGGTGCCGTAAAATAGAAATTATCATTTTTCTCCCAACTGGTCAAATTGGAGCAAAGCATATAATATATACCGTTTTTCTTAAACATGGCAGGCGATTCTCCTGAGCCTTTCACATGAGCTACTTCTGCCTCTATGGAATGGTAATCATCGCTCAGCCGATAAATAGGCCCGTGATGGATAAGCAAATAACCTTTACCATCCGTATCCTGAAAGGTTCCCATATCCCAACGTTTAACAGGTTTTCCATCGTGAAGTAAAGGACCTTGTAATTTATACTCTCCATTTATTGTGCTACATGTAGCATAACCTATATAAGGATCCTTATATCCCATATCATCCGCATGCATATACATGACGTATTCTCCTGTAGAGGGACATTTCATCACCTTTACCCGCTCACCTACACGATTTGGGCCCAATATACCGGCAGGTTGTACCGGCAGCACTATCCTTTCAAATTTCCAGTTCACCAAGTCATCTGAAGAATAGCAACTAAAACCCGGAAAAGCATTACTTTTATCCGATTTATATTCACCGAAAAGATAATATCTACCGTTATCCTCTACTATGCAAGCACCGTGTGCATTTACTATATTTCCTTGATTGTCAAACCAAGGGATTCCATTATAAACAATCTTTCCAGAGCCCTCATTCGAGATTCCTGCACACCCTACACAAAAAAAAGCTACTAATAAAAGCAATTTAATCATATCTATTATCTATTAGAAAACAAATTTATTTATCACCTGTACGGTTCAATACGGAATAGGAAACATTCTTTTCCACCACATTTTCAGTGTAATTTACCTTCTTAACAAAATCTTTTACCTCACCCACATATACATCTTCAATCACTATATTTCTGGCAGGAAATCTGGCATCTCCTTTCAGTTCGTAAATGGCATCAGCCGAAGTACATGTCACATTTTTCATATAAATGCCATCAATACGCGTAATGCGTTCCTCATACGTAGGAACAAGATCTTTCCATTGATAAAGCACATCTGTATCTATTTCAAGTACCCGTTGTACATGCCCGGCTTTGATGTTCTCCATGTGGATATTCTCCACAAATGCTCCACGCCGATGATTGGTCTTGACAAAAAAGAGCCTTCTAACGGATTGCGGCACTTTGCAATCATGCATATACACATTACGGATACCCCCTGAAATTTCACTGCCAATGCCCAATAAAGTATGCCCCTCTACAATGTCGCAATTACGGATTACAATATTCTCCGTTGGTGTATTCAGACGCCATGCATCGCGATTACGTCCCGCCTTGATTACCACCGCATCATCGCCCTGATCGAAAGTACAATCTTCCACCAAAAAGTTACGGGTCATCTCAAGGTCAATCCCATCGTTATTGTGTCCATGGGCTTTTACATCCAGATTACGGACAATGCCACCATCACACATATACATATGCACAGTCCAGAATGGGCTTTCCCTGATTTTGAATCCATCAAGCAAGATATTCCTGCAACGGTTGAATTGTATCAGATGCGGACGTAAATGGTTCTCGCCTACAGCCATCTCCCGTTTTTCTACAGGAACATCTGTAGATGCCATTGTATAAAGTTCTTTCAATGCATTCATGTGAGCCTTGGGACGGGCAAACCAGACTTTCCAAGTATCCATTTTAGGCTTCAGCATTCCTTTGCCTGTTATAGCAATATTCTCACATTCAAAAGCATAAATTAATGGAGAATAGTTATAACACTCCATACCTTCCCATGAAGTCATTACAGATGGTAAATAATCAGATGGATTATCAGTAAAGCGTAACACTGCATTCTCTGCCAGATAAAGATTTACGTTACTTTTCAAATGTATTGATCCTGTAAGCCATTCCCCTTCAGGCACTAACACTCTACCACCTCCTGCTTTACTACAAGCATTTATCGCTTGGGCAATGGCATCCGTATTATCCACCTGTCCTCCCTTTATAGCACCATACTCCTCTATAGAAAAACTCCTTGAAGGATAAATAAATTCTTTAATTACCTCCATACGGAAAGGAGCATCTACCTTTATTTCTCGATATTGTCCCCACAAAGGCAGCAATGAAAATGTAGAAATACAGAATACCAGTAACCATCTCATTAATAAAGTATTTTTCATAACGTTTTCACCTATTTTATTTTTAATAATCCTACAGTTCTTCCTCATTTTTTCCGCAGGGTAATCATTGTATAAGAATATTTAGGAAATGTATAAGTTACAATATCATCCATACTTAATTCTGAAAATTGAGGAACCACATTATCTTGTTTATCTATAGTATTGCATTCTGTAAGTTCACAATTTCCCATAGATATGACTTTTGCCTTGCTTCTCACCTTTCCAAAGCCCTTCACATTTATCACGCTCTCTTGGGGTTGATCAGTCATGTTTACAATATAAAGTGTCAGTTCATTACCTTTATCATCTATCTTTGCTGTAAGATCAATCTTCTGCTCATCACTGCTAACTGTCTTCACCACATTCGGTTTCCACGACTTCATCATTAATTCATCTATATAAGCCGACGGCTGAAACCATACTTTATCTGATGTATAGTGAATTCGTCCCTGATCCCACATATAATGCAATCCGTGTGGTTGAAACGTATTAGCTGTCCCCATCATCTTGAAACAATCACCATAACGTTGCAACACAATCCAATTATGGGCATGAGCCAAACCACGATCCCAATCACAACGAGACCCATTTTCTTCCATAGGGCATAAATTCAATTTAAAACCGGGATAATCTTCAGCCAACTCACGCTGCAAGTCTATTCCCATCTCACTCTCAAGCCACTCTTTATCACCAGCAAAGCTACGACTGCCACTATAATGTGAATCCCATGCAAACTTATCGCCTTTACCTTGAGCTATAAACCATCCCACCAATTCCGAAGCTAACGCATAATTCTGATTTCCACGTATATATCTGTTTCTACTAATATTCAATGAAACCATAATAGACATATCAGGATCCACCGACCAAGCTGCTTTAGCAAACTTCTTTACACATTCCACATATCCGCGGGAAATACGCCGTTCATTATCCACTTGAATATACTTTAAATTATATGGTATCGGATGGCCATCTGCTGCACGACGTGCTCCCCACTCTGAAGTAACCTCTCCATTAACATATTCTACAAAATCCCGGATATCCTCAGCTGTTTCATCCATACTCATACCGATAATTGCTACAGCATTAATGCACTCAGCGGCTTGAAGCATTTCGATGATACCAAAACTGTGAGTAGCATAAACGTTAAAACCTGAGCGAAACAATACTCGACGTTCATCAACAGGTCCAAGCATTTTTTTCCAACGATAAAGGAATTTATCGGCTCCTACGTCCACCATGGAACCATTATAACGGAAAGCAGTGATACCCTGCTTTTTCAATGCATCTATGAAAGATTTGCGTAAAGGATATCCGTTCGAACGCCCCCAATCGCCCGGCTGCAAAAAAGCAAAGCCCAAATTAAGTGTACCCGGTTGCTTTAAAGTTATGCAAAAATTGCCATTAGCCGTATAAGCAGAAGGAGTCAGATTGAACTGTACTTTTTCATAATTACCATTACCTTCCAATATATAAGATTTTTCAGCCAGTATCTGTCCATTTTCATCTCTTAGGGAAATATAAACATTAGTAGTTTTTTCAGCCATTATACGCAGTACACCGTCATAAGGCTTTCCTTTCTCATAACAAATCCCCATACGATAAAGACCAAAATTGCTGATACCCACTTCGCCTGTACCACTGATAAAATTTATCTGCTGTGTTTGCCTACCTATATAAGCCTTACCATCACGTATCAGTTTATAACTGTATTCGGGTTGTCCGCTTACTATTTTACTCCAATATTTAGTTATCTGTTCATTACCGTTAATCCGTTCCAACATTATCTGTTGAATATTAGCCGGAAGTGAATCAAAAGGTAAGAAACGTCCAGTGAATTTCAGTCCTGAAATGATTTTGGGCTTCTCGAACGGAGTAGCATCATAAATATCTTTGGAATAAAAATCATATTTCTCTGACAAGTTATTCCAATTAACCCGATGATAAATATCACTTTGAGTAATAAGATGCGGAATACGTCTTTCATCAAGCACTACATAGAGTTTTGAGTAATCAGCACGTTTCACGTTCAGAAAATCAATATCGATATTCTCCTCAAAGGCCTCACCATGTAACAGCTGGCTAAAAACACCTCCATTGGTTTGGTTGTTCAAGTCTTCAATATTGGTTCCATTGAACAATTTACTTACAGTAGCGATTTTCTTACTTGCATCCACCTCTAATCGTACCTGCGCATACCCAGTTGTCACCATTAGTGGCAAACAGATACTTAATAACAAAATATATCCGATTTTCATTTTGATTTTCTTCCTTTCTTATTATTAGGATTATTCATATCATTATCCGTTCAAAATAGTTGCAACTCATCAATATTTCCTGCAGATAATGGATAGACCACACGATTCACCCGTTTATAATTTCCTGTGGATTCTAATTTTATCAGATTGTCCATAGCAGCATTAAGAGTTACCATAGTTTCTACTGTACGATAATTAGTCCAAGAACCGGTATCTTCCAATTGAATCACCTGCATCTTTCCATTCACAAAAAGCAGGCATTTGACAGCTTTTCCACTCCCATTAGAATATCTTATTTTTAAAGTTTTCTTACCACCAGTTTTTCCATCAACTCTCTTCCAAATGATACACGCACCTTCAGAAGAAGGTAGTTGTGCATATCCATTACCGGCAAAGCCAACGCCTTCAATTGCAGCATCTGATTTCGTCCCAGCACAAAGGATAGCATTCTCTGCCTGATAAATGACATAGGGAATAGTAAGTCCCAAGTCTTTACAAATAAGCAGTACCGTTGTACCAGCTTCCACAGACAAAGACCTGTTAGTGGAAGGAGATGAATCGAAGAGTACTGATGAAGACAAAAGAACTTCCCCCTCATTTACCCAACAATTATTATCATCAAAATAACCTTTGCTGGCAGAAAGTACATCAATACCGTCTGGAAGTGTAAAACGCCCTCCTTTGGAACTCATTAACACAAGTTCGGTATTACTCCTCAAAATACTTATGCCTTGGGATGTCGGATAATTAGGTTCAAACACAATTCCTGCATTACTGACACTTGGAGTAGAATTTCCTCCTTCCCAGTTGTGTACAAACAGACCATAACCGTGGGCATTTATAGCAAGATCAACCCTGTCACTGCTCAATATCTTATTTACCAAACGAATATCCTCAAGATAGGCAACTAACGGCTTTACCATATCTCCATCCCTTCCATATAAACTTTCAATACTATAAAAGTCAAAAGCAGCATTTCCAGACAAAGCTGCCAAATGCATCTGCGCAGCATAAGGCACATTCGTATTAGTCTCCATTATCATACGAAAATTCTTACCCACATAAGGCATATTGCACCTCATACTCGCCACAAACGAGGTGTCTGATGAGAAATGATGCCGATAAGTATCGATACCCATAAAATCAAGGTTTGTACCTTCTTTCGAAATACGACGTTCCTCATTCCCATACACACGAGCCATGACATTCCAATACACGCAATTGGCCCGTGTCCACACAACATAGTCAGATTGCTTCACAGCACTTGCCACTTTACTTAAATAAGAAATGACTTCGGAGTTTGCGAATAGTCCCTTCTGTCCAATTGCTTCATTGTTTATCTGCACGCCGATAATCGGATGTTTGTTCCCATTAGCTTTATCCCATTCACTTATATGCTTCATCACCACTCCTAACACATATGTTTCTCTTGCACATAAACGTTCATCTGTCATATCCATGCTATAATCCGACATATCACGACGGATGCGGTAATCACTTGTCGTTTCTTTTGAATCTGGTGCAGGAGAGTAAAGTACATAGTCAGGAGTACGCAGATGGTTCGGCATCTCTTTCGAGCGACTCAGCCATTGCACATGACCTCCACTATTGGCACCAAACCACAGTATTTCCATCTTCAGCCCATATTTATTCACCAATGTCAGGTATTCATCCAAAATCTTCCAATCAAAGTTATCTTTTTCCGGTTCTACTTCATACCAATGTACGGGAATGGAAACTGTATTAAATCCATCGGCCGCAGCCTGTGCAACCAAGGCTTCACAAGCGGCATCACTCCATTTCTCGGAATAACGCAACAAATCAAGCCGTATCTGGATATTAATCATATAATAAGGAGTTCCACCTACCCGCAATACGTATTTCTGTGCTCCTTCCAAACTCGTATCAACCCATGATACCACATTCACGTTCTTCTTACTTTCAGAAATACGATTTTTAGCATCCAGTAATAAAGAGACATTTAACAGCAAGACACAAACTAAAATCCATCTATATTTTGGCTTCACAATCATCCTTTTATAGTTAAAGATTATCCGCATATTTGAGCAAAGTATGCGGATAACCTGTTTTTATTCTAATATTTATTTCTCAGCAGGCATATCGGCTGTAACAGGCCAATATGGATTTTGATAAATAGGAGAAGTTTCAACCGAACGTCCATCAGTCGATGTTATGAGGAATTGATCTATTCGGATAGGTTCCAAATAATGAGCCATTTTCCAGACAAAACCATCATGACAAATCTGATTACTTCTTTTTCTATAAGGACGGAGATATTCACTGTCATCCGGTGAAGAAACATTGGCTTTGCTATCATTTCCATATATCAACATAGTATTTCCTGCATTATCATTATACCAGTTTTGCATAGGTGTATTCCATAAATGAAAACCTTCGGGGATATAAGGTTCAGTAAGCATCTGATCCATAGCTCTCCAACGACATAAATCCATCCAACGGAAACCTTCGGAAAGAAGTTCACAACGACGTTCCCGACGAATGTTATATAGTGTTTTGTCAGTCAATATCTGTCCCGCAGAATAGGCTCCCCAGTCGTTTTCAGCCTCTTTATTCATATCAGTTGCCACTATAGTAGCATCAATATCTGTACTAACTAAAGCCCTGCTACGAAGTTTTTGCCAATATTCACGCGCCAAAACATCAAGGGTTCCCTTTCTCTCATAACTGGCTTCCATATAGTTCAACAACGCCTCTACCGACCGATATATGACAAGTCCTAAATAACCCTTATTCTGAACCAGATACTTACTATCCCAAGCACCTCCCTTACGTAATGCATATCCTGTTGTATAGGCATATTGCAAAGAACCTGTCGTTATATCAGGATAGGGTTCATTCAACCAAATATTAGTAAGCCCGGTTACACTCTCCACTAAAACATTCTTTTGCCCCGGTTCTTTCAGAAAAAGACTCAGACGACTGTCCCGATTCTGACGTACATCATTAATCGTTTTGTCTCCTTTATAATAACCGTCACCATCAGCATAAGTACCATGAGCATAAACAGGAAGTCCATCAGCCATCAAGAAGTTTTGTACATATCCACGCGTCATACCAACTCCCCAGTTTCCCTCATCTGCCGCCAAAGCTACATCTTGTCCACTGCCTAAACCCGATACATATTGGCGCCACATCAAAACTTCGTCTACACCAGACAAATCCTCTGAACCAAACATTGCAAAGAAAGGATTCTCCGGAGTATTCACATCTTGTTTCAATATACCCGTATTCTCAGTTAACCGATCTTTATATTTCTCCGCTACTTCTTTTGAAGCAGCCATAGCCTCATCCAGGAACCAATTAATTTCATTGTCTATACTTCCGCTGGGGTATTGATAATTAGCATTGTATTCTTTGCTCTTTCCCGGCCATCCTTCGCCGTTAGGTACAAAAGCCGTACCTTTAAAATACTTCAACCATGTACCTTCATAGAGAGCCACACGCGATTTAAGTAATAAAACTACATCCCTATTAATACGGGTTTTCTGCATATCTTTTCCAGCCAGCAATACAGCTGCCTTATCCAAGTCTGACAGAATGAATCTTGCTACTTCATTACGTGGAGAACGCTTGGCCGCTTCAGTCAATACCAACATATCATCAGCCAAAGGCTCGGTTATAATAGGAAAATCCCCAAATTGCTGATAACGGTTGAAGTATTCGAGTGCACGTAAAAAATACATTTCTCCGATATAGTGTCTCACATTCTGTAAATCACCGGCAATGGTATTTTGGCTTCCCGATAAATCTTCGCCAAACTTAGGCAATACATAGGAAAAAAAGAAGTTCAGATTATAAATCGTTTTAAAGCTCCAATTTCCACTACTATTAGGTACTTTCCATTCACCCGGGAAAAAATAAGAAGGAGCACTTTCTGCAATCTGATTATCCGTACCCTGATCGTTGGCATAAATGCCATAAGAGTTACCAGGACAAGAAGGAAGAACACTTGTATACCATTTATCGGCATAAGCCTGCAATTGTGAGGCATCCGTAAAATAAGTCTCGGGAGCAAGGTCGGACCTGGGCTCCATATCAAGGAAATCATCGCATGCTGTAAACATGCCGCCCAGCATGAGGGCTGTTAATGCTATATATTTAGTCGTTTTCATTTTTCATGTAGATTAAAAAGTTAAACTTAAACCGAAAGACCATGTAGAAGAAAGTGGGTAAGCATTACCACCCCAACCACCTGTACAAGTTTCAGGATCAAACAAAGAATTCAAAGATGTAAAAGTCAATAAATTTTCACCGGAAACAAAAATACGGCAATTGGATACGCCTACCTTTTGTAATAGAGATGCAGGTAAAGAATAGCCCAATTGCAAATTTTTCAAGCGCATATAACCCGCATTTTGCATATAACGGCTTTGTACCTTTTGATTCTTTGCCCCGAAACTCGTACCATCAGACGATTGAGAGAAAATAGGTCTCGGATAATAAGAATCCAAATTAACAGATAATTCATGTCCTTCCAATCCAAGAGGTTCATCACGGAAGTAATCACCATGCTCCTTTAAACCAATGGTATACCATTTACTAAAGCCACCACGAACTCCCCAGAAATAAGAAGACATTCCTGGCCAAAAATCATGCTTGATAACCCCTTGCAGGAAACAACGAAAATCAAACCCTTTCCAACTGGCGGTAAGATCAATGCCATAGAAATAGTGAGGATTAGCATCACCCAGTAATTTTAAATCACCATGATCTTCCAGTGTAGATGATCCTTCGCTGATTTTACCATCATTATTCAAGTCTTTATACATTATATCTCCCGCTGCCCACTGCGACCCCAGCGCGGTCTGACCGCCATTGGGCAAAGAAGCCAAATGAGCATCCATCTCTTCTTGCGTTTTAGCAATACCTATGGTTTCATAGCCCCAGATCTCATTAATTCTGTGCCCTGTTATATAACCTGTTTTATATTTATTTTCCGTAAGACTATAATATGGCAATGTTCCGGTCTTATTACCCGGATAATTGTCAATATAAGTCACTTGATCAGATAATGACACACTTATTCCATAATTCAGTCCATTATTCAAACGGTCTTTCCACGAAAGTGAAACCTCCCATCCCTTAGTCTTTAAATCACAGTTATTCTTCTTCGGCACATCCACCCCCAACGTATTGGGAAGTTGTTCTGCAGGTCCCACCATATTCTTAGTATAGCGGATAAAGTAATCGAATGATCCTGACAAGCGATTATTGAAGAAACCATAATCCAATCCGACATCCCATGTGCGTACCTTTTCCCATGTCAATGACGTACTAATCAGACTTCCTACACTAGCAGTATTAGGACGCGCACCGTTCTGAATCCAATCACCATTCAATGCTCCCAGATCCATTACACGGTAAGTAGGATACCATGAGTTTGTGTTCTGATTACCTAACTCTCCATAAGAGAATCTCAATTTTAATTGATCGACAATATGGTTGATTGGGGCAAAAAATCCTTCCTGAGCAATATTCCAGCCGGCAGAAAAAGAAGGAGACAGTTGCCAACGGCTGCCACGGCGGAAACGAGAAGTCCCATCGTAACGCATATTCACTTCAAATAAATAACGTCCTAAATAATCATAATTGAGACGACCGAAGAAGCCTGCCGTAGCCCATTCGTTAGTATAGCCCTCTACTCCCGTATCTTTGGAATTACCTTTACCATCCAATCCATTCGTCAAGTCAAAATCCCAAAAGTCTTCTTGCTCTGTAATCAATCCATATTTGGTGACCGAAAAATAATGTTGTTTCATCTTCTCTGCCTGGAATCCAGCCATAACCTTAAAATTATGTTTATCTGCAAAACTATGGGAATAGGAGCTATATACATTCAGGTTCAGATAATTCTCCTTAAGTTGTGACTCAAACAAACTGGTACTTTGACTACCATTATTAATTTCATTGCCTTGCGGATCATAATTATAATAAGTAAGTGTAGCTTCCTTCACATGATCATTTTTGATACGATAATTGAACTCAACATTAGTAATCCAATTCTTGACAGGTTCCAGAATAAAAGCACCCTGATAATATTGACGGTCAATTTGCTGATTTCTCTGACCGCCTTCGGCCAACTGGCGAGGACCATCCTGATTGATATGTCCGTTACGATCGTAGACAGGCAAATTGGGCCAGTTCCCTCTTCCCAAACCATCATAATAACTATCTGTAAATGCTCTTGGTCTCCAACCGTCAGTACGTGTAAAACGAGTGCTCCAATTAAATTTCAACCAGTCCGTAAGAGTAGCATTAATTTTACCGGTGGCATTGTAGCGTTTCTGTCCTTCTTCACCAAACCGTATCAAACCATCCTGATCCAAATAATTGAAAGAAGCATAATAGGACATCTTCTCACTACCTCCCGTCACACTCATATTATGTTCGTGCGAGAATACGGAACTTTTATAAGTTTCCTTCCAAATATCAGTATTGGCATATCCTTTCGTCCAACGGTCTTCCCATGCTGAACTATTTTTTTCATCAAGTCCATACTGTAGTTTTCCAGCTTGGAAATCAAGCATTTTTTGCAACACATCATTAGTATAGTCTTGCCCTACCCCCTGGTTGACACCTGCATAATTCATCATGACTGCGAACGAATAAGAATCCATCGCTTCAGGCATATTGATTGGACTGGAAACCCGGAAACTATTGTTATAATTGATAGATATTTTACCTTCCTTACCTTTTTTTGTAGTTACAAGAATCACACCAAAAGGAGCACGTGAACCATAAATAGAAGAAGCGGCAGCATCTTTCAAGACTGATATATTCTCAATATCCTGGGGATTCACCGTATTAATATCTCCTTCCATTCCATCAATCAGAATAAGGGGTGCACCACTCGATCCATCACCAATCGTACCCGTGCCACGCACTGATATATCCATATTTTTCCCCAACTGCCCTGTATTTGTCGTAATTTTCAGACCTGGGACCAAGCCTTGCAAAGCCTGTGTTGCCGATGATACCGGACGGGATTCCAACTCTTTCGCTGTAGCAATTCCCACCGAACCGGTCAGGTTCACCTTTTTCTGAGTACCAAAACCTACCACCACAACTTCATCAAGCATTTCAGTATTTTCTTTCAAAGTTACATCAATAACTCTGCCTGCCACTGCCTGTACTTCCTGCGCTTTATATCCTATATAGGAAATAAGAAGCGTTGCACCAGAAGGTACTGAAAGAGAAAAGTTACCGTTAACATCAGTAATGGTACCATTGGATGTATTCCCTTTTTCTACAACACTGACACCGATAACCGGCCCCATCGCGTCACTTACAGTTCCGGAAACTTTGATTTGTTGTTGAACCGTTTGCACACTTTGTTCATTGCCCGTAGCCCTTACCGTGAGAGGTTGTCCAGCAATGAACAAAGTACAAAACAATAAGGGCGCAAGCACCTTCCGATTGTTTCTAAAAGAATCTGATTTCATTGTTCTCCTTTTAAATTAGATAATAATAAGGTTAATAGAATCTCAAAACTTGGTTCCGCTATGAGATATGCAAAGATATCGAAGTAATAAAGAAAGCATAGGGGACAAATTCACTTTCAAGAAAGGACAAATTCGTCATGACTATTTTCTCCCACTCTTTGACCAATCTCTCCGGGGAGCTTTACTGAACCGACATAGATTATCTTACATTACTCCAAATGATAACTTGGTTCACCCCAAACGGCAACTCCATTTACATGCCGAGGTAAAGATCGTTACAATAAGGGGTAAAAGTCGTTACATACGGTGGTAAATGCTTTTACATTATGGCACAAATAGAATGTAAATATGATTCATTAATTATCAACAAACCAACTAAGAGTGTCAGTCTACTTTAATTTATTTCTGCACAATAAGCCAACGAGATAAGAAAAAGGACAAGAGTGCTTATTACAGCAATACAAAGGCAAGGCAAATTCGTCAAATCACAAGGGTAAATCGGGCAAAGACCAAGCAAACAAGTACATAAAACACAGATTTATCGTATATTTGTTGCAAAGACAACCCTAAAACAGGAACAATCATGCGAAGCTACAAACTTCTTCTATTCTTGCTGTGCCGGCTGCTATTCTGTATCGATGGCATGGCACAACCTTATACCTTGCGACATCTGGGCGTAGAAGACGGATTGTCGAACAATTATGTCCGCGACATTGCACAAGATAAACAAGGTTGCATCTGGGTGGCAACAGAACTTGGACTGAACCGGTTTGACGGATGCAACTTCACCACCTATAAAAGTAACAACTCACAATTAATCAATGATGCACTAAATGTACTACTATATGACGAAACAGAAAATGTGGTATGGATAGGTGGAAAATTCGACGGTATAAGCGCATTGGACTGTTCCACTTATCAATTCTACTCTTACACATCCAGAGACGAGGTAAGGGCGGATAATATCGTGCACTTGTCTCATGCCTCCGATGGGGGAATCTGGCTGACTCCACATTACGGGAACATTGTTCATTACGATAAACATAGCCACACATTCACATCGCTCGCTGATATGGGTATAGAGAACCTGAATAAATCCAACTGGTGTTGTTTCGACGATGGAGAAGGGCATATTTATATCGGACACGCCCAAAGCGGAATGAGTATTATAAACCTGAAAGACAAAACAGTACGTAAACTCAGTCATACAAACAATAATCCGCAAAGTTTGCCCGGAAACAGTATTTATTCCATTTATAAAGATCATTTGCAAAACATTTGGGTAGGTACCAACAGGGGATTGGGTTTATTTAACCCGAAAACAGAAGAGTTTACCGTATTCAGGCATGAATCCGATAACCCTCATTCTCTGATTGCCGACCATATTTACGATATCAAAGAAATGAATGACGGCACGCTATGGATTGCCAGTGATATCGGCGGAATCAGTATACTCGATTTACACAGTATAACTTTTAAGAGTCCTGAAAAGGTGCAGTTCTATAATATTACCGCCGACAATAGCAAGCACGGAGTTACATCAGGAAATATACGCACCTTGTTACAGGATTCTTTCGGAAATATCTGGATAGGTAATTACAGTAGCGGTGTAGATTTTATCAGCCACAGCCAACCGGAATTCCACATATTGCCCTATATGACCGAAAAAGGGAATATCACCAAGCACAAGCCTGTATGGGGACTCTTCAAGGATGAAAACAATCAAATCTGGCTGGGCGGTGAGAATGAAATAACATTATTCAAAGACAATAAACTCCTGAAAAGTAGAGATATAACCAAACAACTTTCAAGACCATACGGACAAGTATTTTCCATCATCAGTACCCAGCAAGACGCATTATTACTCGGAATATACGACGACGGTCTTCTAAAATTCAATATCCGTAACGAACGTATCGAACGTATTCCATTGGATATGGCGGATGTAGATATCATCACCTTTTTCAAAGAAAATGATGAAAAAATATGGATAGGCGCCGAATATGGAATATACAGCTACAGCAACGGTACTCTCCGCAAAGAAGACGAAATCAACCGGTTATTGCCAGACCGATCAGTATATGGCATTCTCCGCGACAAGCAAGGTAAGTTGTGGATAGGTACTTATGGCGGAGGAATAGCTGTCCTCGACAAAGAAAACAAGCTGGTAGCCAAACTGAATAAAGACACTCACTTCTGCTCTAATGCCATCAATAGTCTTTACATGGATTCTCAGGGGGGCGTATGGGCTGCCACACGCAACGGAATAGGATACATTAAAGATACAGCCCTTCCGGAAGAGTTTGAAGCATACGGTTATGAGCAAGGACTTGAAGACACCTTCGTACGTGCCATTCAGGAAGATACATCCGGAAATATCTGGCTCAGTACCAACGATGGAATATCCTTTTGGAACAAGCAAAAGAAGAAATTCGACAGTTACGACTATCGTGACGGTATACCTATGGGAAACTTTATTGAAGGTTCGACCTGCCGGGCAGAAGATGGCACTCTCTATTTCGGTTCGCTAAACGGTGTCTGTTATTTCAATCCGGAGAATCTGATCGCAGAACGCCAAGTGGCTCCTGTACAGATTATCGAATGCAGAAGTCTGAACAACCAGATAGAAAGTCGTAATGAAGGAACTATCATTCCGACCTCTGAGGGAAGCATCAACCTACCCTATAACCGAAATTCTTTCCGCATCTCATTCACCGTACCGGACTATTCGCAAAGCGGGCAGGTGGAATATGCATATATGATTGACGGACTGGAAAATACATGGACCAACACTTTAGGAGAAAACATGATCACTTTCCGCAATATTTCCCCGGGAGAATATACATTCAAAGTAAAAGCAAGGTTAAGAAATCAAGAATGGAACGATAGCCATATAGCTACATTACAAGTACATATCCATCCGCCTTTATGGCTGACGTGGTATGCGAAAGTATTGTATATTCTGCTGGCATTATTGTGTGTGTGTATCTGGTTCCGTTTTTACAAACGTAAACTCATGCTGGAAAACTCCCTTGAACTGGAAAAAAAGAAAAGCCAAAACGAACAGGAACTTAACAACGAACGTCTGCGCTTCTACACCAACATCACACACGAACTGCGAACCCCATTAACGTTGATAGTCGGTCCACTGGAAGATTTAGTTAACGATTCTAACGTACCTGCTTTTTATAGTAATAAAATCAAGATGATTCACAGCAGTGCTATCCGGTTATTGAACCTTATCAACCAAATACTGGAATTCCGCAAGACGGAAACACAAAACCGAAAACTAACAGTAACCAAAGGAGATTTAAGTAGTCTGATTACAGAAATAGGTTTGCGTTACAAAGAATTGAACCGAAATGATAAAGTAAAATTCCACATCCGTGTTCAGCCCTCAAAGACTAAACTCTATTTTGATACTGATATCATCTCTACCATACTGGACAATTTGTTATCAAATGCCATAAAATACACCCCAGAAGGAGAAATCAACCTGATTATGCATCCGATAAATCAGGCAGGCAAACAATATACAGAAATAGTGGTCAGCGATACCGGATACGGAATAGATGCTGACGCACTGCCACATATCTTCGACCGTTATTATCAGGCGAAAGGAAAGCATCAAGCGTCAGGTACAGGCATCGGCCTTGCATTAGTCAAATCACTGGTTGACCTTCACGAAGGCAGTCTGCATGTAGAAAGTGAAACGGGTAAAGGAACGACTTTCACTTTCCGGATTCTCACCGAGAATACTTATCCCGATGCCTTGCATAAAGAAAACAGAACGGAAAGCTTAAAAGAGGAAGACAATGATACTTGTCTGGTAATACTGGTTGTAGAAGATAATGATGATATTCGCGAATACATCGCTACTTCTTTCAGCAACAACTACCACATAATGACTGCAACTAACGGAAAAGAAGGAGTAGAACAAGCACTGAAATATATCCCTGATATCATTATCAGCGACATTATGATGCCTGTAATGGATGGTATTGAATTATGTAAACTGATAAAAGAAGATGTTCGCACCAGCCATATCCCCGTCATTCTATTGACGGCCAAAGATTCCATTCAAAATAAAGAAGAGGGTTATGAAAGCGGTGCCGACTCATATCTTACGAAACCATTCAGTGCCAAATTATTACATAGTCGCGTTCACAATTTACTGGAATCACGAAAAAAGTTAGCACAGTTGATAACCAACCGTACCAAAGAGTTGAAACCGGAACAAGTTCAGGAAACAATGCAGCTAAGCCGGTTGGACGAAGAATTCCTGAACAGATTTACTGCAATAGTGCAAGAAAATATCGACACACCTCAATTAGACATGACTTTCATGATAAGTAAGATGAACATGAGTCACTCCACCCTTTACCGGAAGATAAAGGGACTGACTGGATTCTCAGGCAATGAGTTCATCCGGAAAATAAGACTGAAAAACAGCTTGCGCTTATTGATGGAAGAAGGACTCAATGTTTCGGAAGCGGCTTATACAAGCGGTTTCAATGACTTGGGATATTTCCGGAATTGCTTCAAGGAGGAATATGGAATGGCACCGTCGGAGTGTATAAAACAGAAGAACATTCGAGAAGATGACGGCAGACAAAGTCATCAGTTTCCTTGACGAAATCTCGTTCAACTTGGAAAAAGACACATTCGTTGTCCTTGACAACACTTCTATTCATAGAAACAAGAAGATGAAAGGACTCCGCCCCCTATGGGAGCAAAGAAAACTTTTTCTCTTTTTCCTGCCTCCATACTCGCCACAACTGAATATAGCGGAAACGCTTTGGCGCATTCTTAAAATGCAAGTGGATAAGATAGACAAGATGTAATAGTCAAGACTTGTTCTGACATTTGTTTGACTATCGGACAAAAAAGCTGTCAGATGTTTGTTGAGAAGTTACACAACTTTCTTCATCCTCACAACCGAATGAGATTTTATCATGCTCATTCGGTTTTATCATTTCCTGATTTTGCAGTCGATACTTTCTTGCCCCAGCGATTCCTTCGATAAAAGTTTGCATTGGAATTTTTCCGAAGCAGTACTTTCCAGAGTGTGTTCTTTGGGTATTGTAAGACATCAAGGTCAGTTTGCAACTGTTCGATAGAAGTATAGATTTTCTTTCTGAATGCGGTAACATAGAACTCATTCTGCACGGTTCTGTTAAATCGCTCACATATACCGTTTGTCTGAGGGCTTTTCGCCTTAATCTTGGTATGGTCAATGTCTTCCACGGCCAGATACAGTTCACACTCGTGGTTTTCTCTGTTTCCGCAGTATTCCGTTCCTCTATCCGTGAGCATACGCATCAGTTTCAAGTCATGCTGCTCGAAAAAAGGAATAACCCTATCGTTAAGCATATCGGCAGCGACAAGTGCATTTTTTCTGTCATACAGCTCGGCAAATCCGATTTTGGAGTAAGTATCAATGACGGTCTGCTGATAAATATGTCCCACATAATAAGTGTCTTGAGAAACGAGAAAACCGGGATAATAAGTTTCTATCTCTCCATGAGCCTGCTTTTCTTCTTTTGCTTTCTCCAATGCCGTCACTTGGTTCTCATCAAGGATAATACTAAATCCATAATGATTCGTTTTTATACCCAGCAAAGATATAAGAACAAAAAAAAGAGACAATATAGAAGCGCGGAGACGCTTACATATTCCTTCAGCCCCGTTCCATCTCCAAAAACGCATCCCAAGGTGATGACTGTCCGGCAAAATACTCACATTTCATCAAATGATAACAACCGGACGAATAAGGTGTATCATCCGGTCGAAGTCGTTGTATCTTCCCTTCAAGTAAATTGTTTCACTTAAGTGATGATATTATATCACCCTAGTGATGAACTTTCATCACTATAGTGCTCAAACTTCATCACTTAAGTGAAACGACTGAATCAAAAGGAAGATATCGTGTAATCAACCGGACGAAACAGCTTGTTATTCAGGATGTTTACGCTTAGTCACTTTTCTCTAAAACCCCACGAAAAACACTTGCAAAACGCTATTTTACACAGTATCTTTGTTCCAACGGAAACCTAAAACAACAAATAATGAATAAAAAGTTATTGAACAAAGTAATGAAGAAGCTTGCTTCCTCGAATGTAGTGATAAGTCCGACAGTGAAGAGTTCATCTACCTCATTATCAATGCAGAAGAAACCGGAAACGGAGCAAGTACAGCAAAAATTGGAACAATATTTGCTGAGCCGCTACCATTTTCGCTTCAACGTACTGACGGAACAAACGGAATGTTGCAAAAAAGACGCTGACACACCTATATATAAGGTAATAAGCCAGCGCACACTGAACAGCCTGTGCCTGGAAGCACGTGCACGTCACATCAACTGCTGGGACAAGGATGTAAGCCGGTTCGTGAACTCGGAGCAGATGCCGGACTATCATCCGTTACTTTCCTATATGAACACCCTTCCCGAATGGGACGGCAAGGACCGCGTGACTCCGCTGGCACAACGCATATCTACGAAAGATTTCTGGGTGAACAGTTTCCACCGCTGGATGCTGGGCGTAACTGCCCAGTGGAGCGGACGCATGGACCGGTGCGCCAACGCTGTGGCCCCCATGCTGGTGAGCAGCGAGCAAGGGAGATGCAAATCCACTTTCTGCGAATTGCTGATGCCCGATTCGTTGAAAGACTACTATACGGACAGCTTCGAACTGACCGGACAGGCAGGATGCGAGCAGAAGCTGGCTTTCTTCGGACTGATTAATCTGGATGAGTACGACCGTCTTTCACCACAGAAACTGCCATTGCTGAAAAATCTGATGCAGATGAAAAAACTGGATTTCCGCAAGTCGCACCGCTCGTCCTACAGCCATCTGCCCCGGATGGCCTCGTTCATCGGCACCAGTAACCGGAAAGCGCTGCTCACCGACCCCAGCGGAAGCCGCCGTTATTTCTTTGCCGAGGTAAAGGAGAAGATAGACTGCTCGCCACTGGAGCACAAACAGCTTTTCGCCCAGCTGAAAGCAGAACTGGACGAGGGAAAGCGTTACTGGTTCTCGGCGGCGGAGGAATCCGAGCTGAAACTGCGCAACCAGGCCTATTATGCCTTGCCTACCGAAGCGGAAATGATTCTCCATTGTTTCAGACTGCCGGAGAAAGGGGAAGACTTCAAACTTTACTCGGCAGTATGCTTGTTCAATATCCTGCTGAAACGATATCCGGCAGCCATGCGCGGCATCACGATAAACAAAATGGGAAGAATCATGAATTCCCTGGGAGCGGAACGCATGCATACCACAACAGGAAATATGTATAAACTGGTAGCACTGGCCGGGTAAAAACATCCCTGAAGCTATTATGAAGGAATTTATAATGATTCCTTCATAATAGTCTTCTGTATATCAACACATTACCCCTCCATGAAGGATTTGAACAATTTTATCGCTTATTTTAATTCCGATGTACCACCATCTTCTTATTCCGGCCGGTAAACCTGCAAAGGCAGCTCACCTTTCAAGGCTCCCAACGCATTATAAGCCAGCGAGCCCATCTCGTCTTCACCGGGCATCAGCACAACCGGCGCCAGATAATCAATCTGTTCCTTGAGAATCCCTACACAGTAATCACTATGGGCAATGCCTCCCGTCAGAATAATGGCATCCACCTGCCCACGGAGCGTGACATACATGGCCCCTGCCTGTTTCGCCACCGTATAGAGCATCGCATCCAATACCCCTTTATAAGGCTCCTCGCCTTCGGAAGCTTTCCGGGCAATAGTCACCACATCATTCATACCCAGATGGGCAGTCAGCCCCCCTTTGCCATTCAGCATCTTCTTGATCTGCTTTAACGTATACTTACCGCTGAAGCACAATTCCGCCAACTGGTCGGCAGGAATGGTTCCCGCACGTTCGGGAGAAAACGGCCCCTCACCGTTCAAGGCATTGTTAACATCAATCACCCGTCCTTTGCAATGGGCACCCACCGATATGCCACCCCCCAGATGCACCACAATCAGATTCAACTCTTCATAGTGTTTCCCGATGGAAGCGGCATATTTACGCGATACCGCCTTACTGTTCAAGGCATGGAAGATGGAAATGCGCTCTATCTCCGGTATTCCCGTCAGGCGGGCGGCCGGTTGCAGCTCGTCTACCACTTCGGGATCGGCAATGTAGGCGGGACAATGGCATTCCCGGGCTATTTCATCGGCAATCAGCGCGCCCAAATTACAGGCATGCTCCATCCGGGCGTTGAGCAAATCGTGTTTCATCTGTTCGTTAATGGCATACACCCCGCCGGGCGTAGGCTTCAGCAGACCGCCACGGGCAATGACGGCATCAAAATCCAACGGAATATCCGCCTCGGCAAGCAATCGCAATACAAAGTCCTTACGGTACGCATACTGTTCGTTGACGTGGTGAAACTCCGACAAGTCATCCGCAGTATGATGGGCCCCTGCCGCCCACACCGGCTTTTCATCGATGAAAAGGGCTATTTTGGTAGAAGTAGAGCCCGGATTAATCACAAATATTTTCATAGTTTCAATAATTTATCAATTTGCGAATGAGCCAAAACCATGCGGCAACACAGCACAGCCAATTGACACACCGGCAAATTGGCACATTGCCACATTATTTATCCGGCCACACAGGCCAATGCCAGACTGTAATATTTCGAATTACCGGAATCGGCACGCGACGGAACCACTACGGGAGAGGCCGTACCTCGCAACATACCTGCCATGTTGGCGTCACCAAACAATGACACCGTTTTATAGAATGTATTTCCCGACTCGATATTGGGAAAGATCAACAAATCCGCATGTCCCACCACCGGCGAGCTGATTCCTTTCACCTCACCGCTATGCGCATCACATGCCGTCTTCACATCCATGGGCCCGTCCAAGTACATGTTTCCGTAAGCACCGGCGGCGGCACGTTCCTTTAAAGTCACATAATCCAGTGTATGAGGGAATTTCTCGTTTACTTTTTCCGTACAATGAATTAAGGCCACACGGGGAGCTTCTATTCCCATGCGGCGGCATACCTCCAGATCATACCGCAGCATCGCCTCGAATTGTTCCAAGGTAGGACGGGGAATGACCGCCGCATCCGAGAAGAACAGCAATTTCTTGTACATCGGGATCTGTGCCACCGTGATATGGCTCAGCACATTCCCTTTCGGCAGGATACCATGTTCCTTATTAAGCACGGCCCGCAATAAATTATCCGTATTGATAATCCCTTTCATCAACACGTCCGCATGTCCCTCACGTATCAGCGAAACAGCTTCCTGGGCTGCTTTATCGGGACTTGTCGCCTCGTATACTTTCACATGATCCGGATATTGAAGGCGGATATATTCCGAGTTCAGCAAATGGGGCGTATCCGCCACCAATAAGAAATCGGCAAAGCCTTCGTGCAAACTGCGGGTTATAACGTATTCGGTATGAGGGTCATTGGGGCAAACAACCACCACACGTTTCCGCTCCTTCAACGAACGCAAACGGCATATCAGGCCGGCGAAGTCTTGTATAGGTTCCATGGTCATTAGATTTTTAGCAAATATGAAAAATAAATCTGAATTTATCCCTATCTTTGCTTAGTTTCTATGAATAATTTAACTTATGAAAACGTTTCAAACATTTGACATTTCAGCCGAGTACGATGCCATACACCGCACCTTTCCCTGCCACAAAGATGCTCCAGTCATAGGGCTTACCGGAAACTTCCAGGAAGGCGCATGTACTTTGCTGGAAGGATATTTCACTTCCATTCTGAAAGCAGGAGGTATTCCTTTCATTATTCCTCCTGTTGACGAAACTAACAGTTTGATAAACTCACTGAATGCATTGGATGGCTTGCTACTGACCGGCGGTGCGGATATCAATCCCTTGTTCCTTGGAGAAGAACCGATAAAGGAATTACACAGCATAAATCCCCGGAGGGATCGTCAGGAGTTATTGCTTGCCAAACTGGCCGCCGACCGGCAGATACCGATTTTGGGAATATGCCGCGGCATACAGGTGATGAACGCCGCTTTTGGAGGCAGCCTGTATCAGGATATCCACGTACAGATGGAAGGGGAACGGATCAAACACGATCAGGATTTGGGACGGGGATATGCCTCGCATACGGTCCGGATAGAGAAAGATTCCTTACTCTATAAATTGTTTGAAACAGAAATATTGCCGGTCAATTCGTTTCACCATCAGGCGGTAAAGGAGGTTGCGCCGGGTTTCAGGGTAACTGCCCGCTCATCCGACGGAGTCATTGAAGCGATGGAATCTACCGAATGCAAGTCCATGATGGGAGTGCAATGGCATCCGGAATGTTTCATTCTGGAAAACAATACCTGTATGATGCCGGTATTCCACTGGCTTATACAGGAATCCACTTCTTTCAGAGAAGCCAAAAAACTTCACAGCCGCATGATAACGCTGGATTCACATTGCGACACTCCCATGTTCTTCGATCAAGGTATAAACTTCGCCACCCGTGACAAGAAAATCCTGGTAGACCTGCATAAGATGACGGAAGGACATCTGGACGCGACCATCATGGTGGCTTACCTGAAGCAATTGGAACGTACCGATGAAGCCTTATCGGCCGCTACTGCCAAAGCAGACCGCATCCTGAACGAAATAGAGGAGATGGTTGCCAAGAACTGTACAGCCGTAGATATAGCATATACTCCCGCTGATCTGTGCCGTTTGAAAAAAGCAGGGAAAAAGGCTGTCATGCTGGGCATTGAAAACGGATATGCCATTGGCAAGGATATCACGAATGTAGAACGTTTCCGCCATCGTGGCGTGGTGTACATGACACTTTGCCACAACGGAAATAATGATATCTGCGGCTCTGCCCGTTATAATGAGGAAGGACTGGGCGTAAGCACATTCGGTGAACAGGTGATAAAAGAAATGAACCGTGTGGGAATGATGGTAGATGTTTCTCATGCCGGAGAGAAAAGTTTCTATGATGCACTGGCAATCAGCGGCAAACCGATCGTAGCCTCTCATTCTTCGGCCCGTGCCCTTTGCGACCATCCGCGCAATCTGACGGATGACCAATTGAAAGCATTGGCAGCCAAGGGGGGGGTGGCACAGGTATGTATGTATGGCGGATTCCTGCGCAAGAACGGAGAAGCTACCATCAAGGATGCCATCGAGCATCTGAACCACATGGTAAATGTCATGGGCATAGAACATGTAGGGATAGGAACCGATTTTGACGGTGACGGCGGCATCACAGGCTGCGCTTCGGCATCAGAATTGATAAACTTTACACGCCGGCTGCTGTTGGAAAGATACAGTGAAGAAAATATCCGCCTCATTTGGGGTGGAAACTTCCTGCGCGTTATGGAAGAAGTACAAAGAAAATAACGTAACTTTGCGGCGCAGCCCCCTTCCATATAAAGGATAATGCACAAATAAATAACAGAAGAATAAGTATGAAGATAAGAAATGTTTTAGTAATCCCGTTCTTGCTGCTTGTATTGACAGCCGTTTCGTGCGGAAACAGTAAAAGCAGAAACGACCGGACAGAAACCGTAGACAAAGAAGTGATCAAGGCTCCCGAGTTCGATGCAGACAGCGCCTACCAGTACATTCAGGTACAAGCAGACTTCGGTCCCCGTGTTCCCAACACACAGGCGCACAAAGAATGTGGAGAATATCTGGCAGGACAATTGGAAAAATTCGGCGCCAAGGTATACAATCAATATGCCGATCTGATAGCATACGACGGTACGATACTGAAATCACGCAACATTATCGGTGCCTACAAGCCCGAAAGCAAAAAACGTATCCTGCTTTGCGCCCATTGGGACAGCCGCCCGTATGCCGACAATGATCCCGACCCGAAGAATCACCATACTCCTATACTGGGAGTGAATGATGGTGCCAGCGGTGTGGGGGTGCTGCTGGAAATCGCCCGTCAGATACAGAAGGAACAACCTGCCCTAGGTATAGATATCGTATTTTTCGATTCGGAGGATTATGGAATTCCCGAATTTTATGACGGCAAGTACAAACAGGACACTTGGTGTCTTGGATCACAATACTGGGCACGTACCCCACATGTTCAGAACTATAATGCACGCTATGGAATCTTGCTGGATATGGTAGGAGGAAAAGATGCCACGTTCTATTATGAAGGTTACTCGGCCCGCACCGCCCGTTCCGAAATGAAGAAAATCTGGAAAAAGGCACATGAGCTGGGATATGGCAAATATTTTGTAAAAGAAGACGGCGGTGAGACGGTGGACGACCATATCTATGTCAACAAGTTGGCGCGTATCCCGTGTGTGGACATCATTAACTATGATGCCGACAATCCGCAAAGTTCTTTCGGCTCTTTCTGGCATACGGTAAACGATACGATGGAAAACATTGACCGTAACACGCTGAAAGCGGTAGGACAAACAGTGATGGATGTGATTTATAATGAGAAATAAATGATAAAATAATGAAAACAATAAACGAACTTCAGAACGAAGTGATAGAAGAGTTCAGTGATTTTGATGACTGGATGGACAAGTATCAATTGCTCATAGATTTGGGTAACGAGCAGGAACCACTCGCCCCCGAATATAAAACAGAACAAAACCTGATAGACGGTTGCCAGAGCCGCGTATGGCTGCAAGCCGATATGGAAGACGGCAAAGTGGTGTTCCAGGCGGAAAGTGACGCCTTGATTGTAAAAGGTATCATTGCCCTGCTTATCAAAGTAGTCAGCGGACATACTCCGGATGAAATATTAAGCAGTGATTTATACTTTATAGAGAAGATAGGTTTGAAGGAACATCTGTCGCCCACCCGCAGCAATGGCTTGCTGGCAATGGTAAAACAGATGCGTATGTATGCGCTGGCTTTCAAGGCAAAAATGGCAAACTAGTGATTAGTGGTTAGTGATTACTAACCACTAAAAAATCATCGTCCCAGCCGCTTGGTATCGACATCGGTACGTTTCTTTTCTTTGTATCCGCCGAATTTATAGAGGAATGAAAATGTAAAGCTACGATTGTCCCAATTCATTTCTGTCCGGTTCCGTTGCTGCCCCCACGCCAGCCGGGTGGTCATATTCGATGTATTAAGAATATCATTTCCTTTCAATATCACCTTCGTCTTTCCATCCGGAGAAGCCCACTGAAGTGAAGTCGAAACATTACAAATAGGACTTAAGTTATACACCCCTTGTATGGCACGTGATTGGTAAAAACCAGCCAACGTACCTATGATATTCGGTTTCTTCGATAAGATGAATGTGTTTGTGGTATTCAGAATGACGCTGAATTTATGCCGGTTGAATGCAATATCATGGAAATGGCTGTTCTTGTCATGAGAGAACAGGCCGAAAGCAAAAATGCGCCCGTTCCACCATGTACTCACTTTATAAGAAGCCATAGTCTGTATGGTCCATCTTTTCTGAAAATCATAATTCACAAACTGATTCACCTCCGCCAGACGGTCGGGCAATTGATAAGGGAGCTGCACAAAGTAATCGGGTGTGTAATTGTAATTCACCCCTATCATATATCTATTCTTATACAGATAATTCAAGTCGAGCGAATAATTGGAACTTGGCTTCAGGTCGGGATTTCCATGAGCCTCGGTATAGCTGTCCACATACTGTATAATAGGTTGCAACTGCCAGTAAGCGGGATATTTACGATTACTGGTGAAAGACATTTGCAAGGTATGGCCATCTGCCGGAGTATAAGTTGTGTTTACAGTGGGATACAGCATCCAGCTATGACGTTCCCCGGCATGATAAAGCTCTGCGGCCAAGGAAACTTCGGCAGAGAACTTCTTCCCAAAACTATGTGAAGCGCCGGTGTACATATTCAGAGTATATTCTTTTCGAAGCAGTTTCTCGGAATTATCGGGAATCAAGGCTCCTGTTTCACCATCCCGATAGAACTGGTAGCTGTTATCGTGTGTGGCAGTGTACTTTACACCATAATTTATCTCGGTTCCACCTTGCAAGAAATGAAGCTGGTTGGCATAGAATAACCAGCGGTTGATACGTTGGTTGCTGTCATAATTCAATGTCCGGCTGACATCCTGCATATCTTTCTCCAGAAAGGTCTGTGACGGATTGGAGAAAAAAAGGAAATCCATTCCTGCCGAAAGGCCGAAAGAAGATTGATAATCGGCCGCCACATTATGTAACTGGCGGTCACCGTCATCCGTTTTATCACTGTAGGCTGTTCCACGCATTTTTGTACAGTCCTGCCCATAGCGGTATTGTGTATTGTAAACCACACTCAACAAGTTCTTCTTCCCGAAATCATAATCCGCCCCCAAGCGGAGGTTATGCCGGCCGCCATACCCTTTAGCCTCTGTTTTCAAATCCAACTCGTGTACGTCCCCCGCCATAGTGTGCCATGACTGTTTGTCCAATCCGAAAGTGGTATGTTTGAACCCGTATGAATACATCACATCCGCCGAAAAGCGCCGGGAAGTGTAGAGCAAATTTCCACGGCCTGCAATGTCTTCCCTGCGGGACTGTTCATACATAGCCGCCACTTCACCGGACCAAGAAGGCTTCTGCCCTATATTCGATTTTAGAACAACATTCACCATGGCTCCACGAATGCGGTAACGTGCCGGAGCAGCATACATGATTTCCGCTTTCTCCAGACGACTGACAGGGGTATTCTGAAGCACGGACTTCAAATCGTCCTTGTCCAGTGTACTTACTTTTCCATTTACTACCAAAGTAATACTGCGCCCCCCCAAAGTGAGATTGCCATCTTGTTCCACGATGCCGGGCAGTTCCTTTACCGCCTCGTAGGCGTTATTCACCGGAAGCCGCTCTACCATACGGGGTAAGTCATAGACCAGCTTTCCCCGCTCGGCCTTTACCACCGGACGCTCCCCTTTGACCAACACCTCCGGCAATTGTTGGAAAAGGCTGTCCATATAGGTATAATTCACATCATTCTGCGCTTGTGCCGCAAATGCCGACAAGCATAAACAAAAGATAATCACTGTCCTCATCATCGTTTTATTTTTAGTGTCCATGCAAAGTAAAGGTGAAAAATGTGCCGTATGTGTTACCGCCGGCTTATGAAGTCTTATTTAGTGTTATCAAAAGAAAGAGAATACTTATTTTGTACCTATTTTTGCCAAACCATGAAGATACCGTTTAAAGCCATAGCCGCATTGATTATCCTTTCGCTGATAGGCGTCTTTGCCTATCAGGCATATTGGTTGACAGGATTATACACCTCGATGAAGAAGGATATGGACAATTGCCTGATAGAAACATTACAGGTGAGTGACTACAATGAAATGATGGAACGGTGCGACTCTGTGAAACGAAGCAACGAAACCATAAATGGCTATATCGAATCCAGTATCAATCTGGACAGCAGTGCTTTGATTACCAAAGTTATAGAAACCGAGCCTTTCAAACAGCAAAAAAGATTTGGTCTGGAAATCAATGAACCGGTATCTACTACCATCGACAAAAACGGTACACTGGAACTGCTCACCAAATACTTCCAACGGGGTATCCACAGCCAGCTGGACCTTTTCACGGAAATCAACCTGCACACTTTCGACAGCCTTTTTACAAGGACACTTGCCATGCGCGGAATCATCTACCTGCCTCACCGCATCGAAATAGTGAATTTACGTCAAGACAGCACGGTCGTACAAGGACTCAGCTCACCTCAAAAATACAGGCCGGGCAAAGAAGCAGTGAGCTACTATTACAATTATGACTTGTACAACAAAATGGCATACCGGTTATGGGTGGAACCGACAAATACCATCGTCTTGCAACAAATGAAGGGGATACTTTATACCTCTTTCTTTATCATTATTATATTGGGGGTATCATTCTGGTTTCTTATCCGTATCATCTTAAGGCAGAAAAGTGTAGAAGAAATGAAAGAGGATTTCACACATAACATTACTCACGAACTGAAAACTCCGATAGCCGTAGCCTACGCCGCCAACGATGCATTACTGAACTTCAACGGAGCAGAAAACCTGACGAAACGACAGAACTATCTTCAGATTATCCAAACCCAGCTGAAACAGCTCAGCGGACTGGTGGAACAGATCCTTTCCATGAGTATGGAGCAACGGAAGAACTTCCGTCTGAACTATGAACCTGTCGAACTGAGGTCTATGTTGGAAAATCTGATCAGCCAACATAGATTGAAAGCTGATAAGCCGACTGAGTTCAAACTCATTATGGAAGAAAACATAACCCTACGTGCAGACCGCTTGCACCTGTATAACATGATCAGCAATCTGATAGACAATGCTATAAAATATTCCGATGAAAAGGCATATATTTACATTTCTGCAATACGCTGCAACAATCCATGCAACGGTGACCGTAACGCTTATGTGATGCTAAAGATACAAGACAAAGGAATAGGTATTCCTGCCGACAGACAAAAACATCTGTTTGATAAGTTTTATCGGGTTCCGACCGGTAATCTGCATAATGTAAAAGGATATGGATTAGGACTTTATTATGTAAAAACAATGATAGAACAGCATAAAGGAACTGTTTCCGTGGAAAGCAGCACAGGAAAAGGCAGTACCTTTACACTTAAAATTCCCGAATAAGCAAATGGAAAAGATACACGTTTTATTAGTAGAGGATGAACAGACTCTTGCCATGATTATCAAGGACACACTGGAAGAACAGGATTTTATCATTACTACCGCCGGAGATGGTGAAGAAGGCTTAAGAAAGTTTTTCGAACAGAAACCGGACGTATTGGTAGCCGATGTCATGATGCCCCGTATGGATGGCTTTGAAATGGTACGCCGCATCCGCCAATCGGATAAAGCAACCCCGGTATTATTCCTCACCGCCCGGTCTGCCATCAATGATGTAGTAAAAGGATTTGAACTGGGAGCTAATGACTATCTGAAAAAACCATTCGGTATGCAGGAGCTTATTGTACGCCTCAAAGCCTTGATGCACAAAGCTTTTGTGGAAAAAGAAATAACCAATACCTACACCATCGGAAGATATCAGTTCAACTCCGTCACCCAACAACTGGATTTTGCAGGGAACATACAAGAACTCTCCCACCGGGAATCGGAAATCCTAAAACGCCTGTGTGAGAACCGGAATGAAGTGGTGAACAGCCAAAGCATCTTGTTGGAGCTATGGGGAGATGACAGCTTCTTCAATTCACGCAGCCTGCATGTATTTATTACGAAATTACGCCATAAACTGTCCAAAGACCAAAGCATACGGATTGTGAATGTAAGGGGAATAGGTTACAAACTGATTATAAACTAACACTTCTTCCCTCTAATCAAGACTTTCTGCCCGCCGGACAAGGTAGTGGCAAAGATATAATCATCTCCTCCCTCTTTCAGTTTCAAACGTTTGCGAAGTTCCGCAACCGATAATGGAAAGTTGCGGATCGTAATATTCGCCTTGTCCATATCCATCAAGAACGCTTTCAGTTCCTTTTTCCCAAAACCCGATACGGCCTCAACCCGGAAACAACGTCCCGGAAAATCCGGAACCAAAGAAACAGAGGTATATAAATGGCTGTTGAGGTGAAGTTTCGCCACAGGATAGGTTTGTGTGAGAGAACGAAAAGCACCGGCTTTCAGTATAGCGGCATTCGGTTCATACAAATAAGTTCCGACTTCATCGGCCAAAAGACAGGGCGATGTTTTTTCCTGCTTCAAGGTAAAGGTGTAATGCCGGCTCTCCCCGTTGCCTGCAATATGTTCGCAATGGATGCTTACCTCCGATGAAACGGACTCTTTTTGCAGTATCAGCAATAACTCCTTGCACTCGTTATTCACAGCGACAATGTGTACCGCACGAACTGTTTTCAACTCGTTCAATGCCAATGACAGATCCAGCATAGGCGATAATTTCACCATCACTTTCTTTGCCTTATCAACCAGCAAAGGCTCCAAAACAGTAACATCCGGCTCGCAATCAGAGATGGCAACCGTCTTTCCACCGTGTCCGTCTCTTCTGGCAGGGTCTAAAAACAAGCAATCTACCGGAAGCATTTCCTGCAAATAGGATACCCCGTCCCGATTGTGTATCCGAATGTGCCCCAACCCCAACAAAGGGAAATTATGCAAAGCCAGCTCACAAAGTCCTGACTGCCTTTCCACATAATCAGCCTGCTTGAAATTCCGGGAGATAAAGCTGCAATCAATACCGAAACCTCCGGTTAAATCGGCAAAAGTATCGCCTTCCAACAAAGAGGCCTTATACAAAGCAGTTGCTTCGGAAGAACATTGCTCCATAGACAAATGAGGGGGATACCATAATGCAGAAACCGGATACCATGAAGGTATCTTGCGGGCCGCCACCTGCCGTCCGGCAATTTGTGTGACAGCTGCCGCCATGTCTACATCGGGATATTTCTTACTTTGCAAAGCAAGTGTACGCGTATCGTCCTCTCTGTGTTCTTCGATGAAATGGAGTGTTTTTGTTGATATTTCCATCCTTTATCTAATTACTTTATAGTTCCGTTTTGCCTCTTCACGACTGCGGAAGTTGAAATGCCACCACTCACTGCGCAAAGGTTTATAACCCGCATCCGTCATGACCCGGCGCAGCAGCAAACGGTTTTTCCGTTCCTGCGCTGTAATGATTCCCTGCTGTACCATTGCCGCTTCGGTATCTATGTGTGCTTCCTTGCCCAAATGATCCACCTTGGTCCCCATAGGCAAAGGATTTCCTTTTTCATCTGCAATACTCACATCCACCGCCAAACCATAATTATGCAACCCTCCTCCCCGGGCCGGATTGGATACATATATATTTTGGGAAGTACCTTTTACCACATTCCACATTTTCTGCTGCACGGACATGGGACGGGCGGCATCATAAATAATCAGAGAATAACCGGGATACAACTCTTTCAACCGCTTTTGCGCTTGCAACAAGGCTTTGGCAGCCTCGGGATGAAGATAGGCCTCCTGCAAATCCTCATAAAGGACTTTCCCGGTAAAATTGTCGGCACGGGTATACATCAAATCTATTTTCAATGTCGGGTCCATCCGGCCTACATTCACCAATCCCAAAGAATCAAGATAATGCTCCATCCTGCTTTGCGAGAAAGCGGGACAGAGCATTATCAGCAATGATATAAAAATAAAAACAGACTTCATCTACAGCGGTATCTTTCTTACTATTATAATACAGACCTCAGTAACTCAGGAATCTCAATATTACAGCATTCCATCTCCTTCAGTATTTTCTTTCCTTCCGCCGTAAGCGAGAAATACATCTGGCGTTTGTCACAATCTCCCAAATTACGCTCTATATAGCCTTTATCCTCTACAGATCTGATAACCTTAGAAGTATTCGAATTAGAAAGCCCCAATTGCTCTGCTATCTCTCCCGAGGACAGGCGTTTCTTTCTGGAGAGACAGCACAGCAACATTCCTTCGTTCAGACAAAGGTGGTGCGCCTTTTCAAACCGTGTTTCAAATTCTGCAATAGCGCGATAGAGATCTCTTATTTTACATAAAGTTTCCATATTGCTCTTTCTTCTTGATGCTATTGCACAAAAGTACTTATTTTTTCAATAAAAACTCATCAATAGCCTTTTTAAATGACGCTTTGGGCATAGCCCCCTGTGCCATCTCCGGCTTTCCTTCCATGGGGATGAACAGAATGGACGGAATACTCCGTATACCAAACGCGCCTGCCAGTTCCTGTTCTTTCTCCGTGTCCACTTTATAAATCACAATCTGGCCATCGTATTCTTTTGCCAATTCGTCCAAAATAGGAGCTACCATTTTGCAAGGACCACACCAGTCAGCATAGAAATCCACAATAGCCGGTTTGTCACCTTCATATTTCCACTCTTCCGGGTTTTTCTCGAAATTATATACTTTCGCCAAAAATTCAGCTTTAGTCAAATGTATGACCTTTCCATTTCCTTCTGTTGCCATAGTTTCTTCTTTTACAGGGTTATTATTACTGCTTCCTCTGCCGCAAGCTGTTGTGGCAGCCAGCACAAGGGCTAAAAAAAATAAAATCGTTTTATTCATACTTATTCCTCCTTCTTTATCTTTTTATACTCCGGCATAAATGAACTGAGCAACAATTCCCCCATTGCCGCCCCCCAAATGGAACTGTTGACAGGAGAAGAAGTGATAGGGCAAGTCCCAGTGGTGCAACCTACATACCGCCAATACAAATATCCTCCTACCATTCCTGCCACAATACCAAGCAATGTCCATCCATACCTTTTTATAAACTCTTTTTTCATACTCTTCTTCATAATTAAAACCGGACTCTGTTATGTTATCTCCTTTAATTATTTCCTCAGGAAACTTTTTCCAAATATATTCCATACTTTCCTATATAACAAATTTCCTTAGGAAAATATTTAAATAATAACTTTCCTTCACGATTCGGCACCTACATTTACACAATATTCAGCAACACAAAAGGTCAAATCATTATACAACAACTATTTCCCGGCCCAAGACAGCACCACAGGACTCTCTACACGCACTCCGTATTCAGCCGCTTTTTCCAGTATATTCCTCGCCAACTCAGGCTTCTGATCATCACTAGCATAACGGAAATAGGCTTCCGCCGCCCGCACATGTGCCGCATCGGGCATCGGGAAAGCACGCTCTTCAGGAATTCCGAAATCAGAACTGCTCAGTTCTCTACGCTCTTCGGCATCCAACCGGTCTGATTCTACTGGTTTCATAAACTATAAGGTTTTAAAGTGAATAATCTTCATAAGAAAACAGAATGAATGGAATAAAGATGGCAGGAAAGTGTTAATCTATCACATTTTTCACGGATTACTTAAAATAAGAAAACTATTAATGCTGTTATTTCCAATGATTTATTATTTTTGTACCCACCTAGATAAACACAATGACCATGAAAAACAAACTATATTTTATTATAGTAGCCACGCTGCTGTGTCCAACATCGCTATATGCACAATCCGGCACTGACAAACGATCCGTTCTATCCTTTCAGACAGGTCCTACCCTCTACACCGGAAAGCTGATAGGAATAGCAGGATATTCCTCGAATTTGCGCAACGGCATAGGTTGGTCAGGAAGTTATACTTACCTGGTAGGAAACAAGCCTGCCATTAGAGCCGGATTCGGAATGCTTTATCAAGGCAGCCGGTATACAGGCAACACGACAAATACCACAGACAAGATTCAAACACACTATTTTGCTCCACAGTTCTCCCTGCATTGGCTGAAACAACAATTCGATTGGTATTTTACTACCGGAACCGGATACCAGTTATATAAAGACGACAGTATGGTATATGATAAACCACGAAAAGTATCCATGAACAAATGGGCGGCAAACTTTGGAGTAGGCGGAGAATACCACCTTTTCACCCATTGGGGGATCAGTGCAAGGATAAGCTATATCCTGGCGTATTCCGGTGAATATTCCGTCCGCTATCATCATAAAGAATGGATGGTACAACCACATTATCCGATGAACGGTTCGGATGACATTTCTCAATTATCTTTCTCGGCAGGTATTAATTATCACTTTTAAAAGATTCAGACTATGATTAAATATCTTATTACAATAATATTAACTGTCGCGTTATGCTGTGCCTGCGATGGAGAAGACTTTTCAGCAGATCCTACTCTCATGCCGCCTGCCACTCAGACAGGCGCCAATACCTTTGGCTGTCTGATAGACGGCTGGGTATATACAGGACAACGCTATGGGCCGGACCATAAAGCATCCTACTATCCTGCTTATAATGAAGATGAAAAAGCAACAGTCCATGTATACGTTTGGGTAGATGACAATACGTCTATTTCTTTCAATATCATTGACCCGAAAGAAAAAAATATCACCGTTTACAGTGATATTGAAAAGATGGATAATGATCAGACCATCTATACCGACGCCGTTTTCAAAGATGGAAACAAGCAAGAAGAAAGACTGGAAGACGGCATTGTCAATATTACCCGCTTTGATTTGAAAAACAGAATAATCAGCGGAACTTTTGAAGGAGGAAGAGTGACAGAAGGGCGTTTTGATTTAACATTCTAACATATACCCGTTGACAACTTAAGCTCAGCTTGCCAACGGGTAAATTAATCTCTTTTTTTATTTTATCTTATCATACTGATCATTCGCACTAATCTCCGTGTATTTAGGCGCATCAATCATTTCCACCAAAGCGCGTAACACAGGCCCTTCACCCATCGGATCATTTTCCTGAGTGGGACGATTATAATAAAATACGGTGGAAGGCATAATACCTGTACCGACACAAATAGCCGTCACATCACCATTCTCTGAAATTTTTGACAACATTCCTTTGAATCCCTGCCATGCTACATAAATGAAATCCGGATGCAACCATCCTTCCTTCACACCTTTAGCTATGCCAAATACAAACATAGAACTACCGGTAATTTCTTCATAAGAATCTTCTTTATCCAACAACTGATGCCACAAACCGTTTTTCCCTTGATACCGCGCTACCCCACTAGCCTGCATCTGGAAATTCTTTATCACATCCTCACGCATAGGATGATTTTCCGGCATTCTTGCCAACAGATCGGCTGTCGCCATAAAAATCCATCCATTGGCCCGGGACCAATGCGCCACTCCATGTTCCTTATTATCCGTATGATAGCAATGATAATAAATCTGTTTTTCAGGACACCACAAATATCGTGTATAATTCAATATCTGATTGGCAGCATCATCAAAATACTTCTTTTCACCAGTAACCTCTCCCATGCGGGAAATAAAAGACACCGCCATAAACGCATCATCTGCCCAAATTGTATTTTCATGAGGCCATAAACGGGCTATGGTTCCATCGGCCAAACGAGGTTCTGAAACCATAATATGATGATTGGTTGTTTCAATATATTTTTGGAAAGCATCATCCGGATGACGCTGGTTCAAAGTTATCAAACTAGCCCCCATAGGACCGTTGTCATCCAAACGCTTGTTTCTATAAATCATATGCCAAGTAAGACGGGGAACCGCTCTCCATCCTCCTTCACGGAAAGTCTTATCATACAAACGATGAAAATAGGACTGGTTAGTCTTATCAAAAATGAACTTCATATTCTTCAGCACATAATCCTCATATTTCCGGTTCTGTATTTTATCACCCAACTCCATCAAAGCCATATTTGTTACTCCGTTTGTGTAATGCCAATTCAAATATTTACTATTGACACGCATATCCGGGTTTAAAGAAACATTATCCAAAGAAGTGTATACTTTACCTGTTTTTACATCCTTGAATTCATAAACCGTAGAAGCAACAATACGATCGGCTATCTTTATAGCCATCTCTTTAGCCGCAACGTTGTCCTGTGCCAATAAAGGAAATAATCCCATTGCAAACAATAAAATGCCTGCACAACCATAACGTTTAACCATACAACCTAAATTTAATTTTTTATTTTTATACTAACAACCTCTATATTCCACCGAAATAAAAAGTCCGGCTATCTTTTAATATTCTTCAAAGATAAAGCCATCTTCCCGTTTCGTACAAATTTTCATCCTACTTTTTAAGGGTAATATCCACATTTTCAGTTTTAGAGTATATAATGTGCTCATGATTTTATACTAAGAGAAAGAAATTCTGTTCATGATTCCTGTAACAAGAGTAACAAATGTAAATCTACCTCATTATCAACACGCTAATTATTTCTGTGTAAGTTCTGAGATCAACACTGAATTTATTATGTAAATTTACTAAAATGTTTGCATGAAAGATTTAGCTCCACACACGCTGCAAGTTTTTGAAGCCGTTTCTAAGTTGGACTGCATCAAATCCTATCTCTTGGTAGGTGGCCTGCCTTGTCATTGCAAATGGGAACTCGGCAAAGTGAAGACTTGGACTTTATGAAATGGCGTACCTCTAAAACAGAGAAAATGGAAGTGGCATGGTATCAGATAGAGAAACAATAGTGAAACAACAGCTATATATTAGGAGTAAATCAACCAAGAGCAACAGATTTATATCTGGAGGGTCTGCAAACAAAAAAGGCTGTATTCCGTTAGGAATCAGCCTTTTAGCTTGTGGACCAGCCTGGGCTTGAACCAGGGACCTCCAGATTATGAGTCTGTTGCTCTAACCAACTGAGCTACAAGTCCGTGCCACAATTTCCTGTTAGCAGGTGCAAAAGTAGTATATTCCCTTGAAACTTGCAAGATTTATCGCCCAAATTTTGATAAAAAGATTTAATTCCCTTATTCGTAAGGATATAAATTGTATTTTTGTGCACCATTAATTAATTTTGCTAAGCCGTATGGCACAAAAAAAACAGGAAACAGCCCTAACAGGGCTTTCGGACAAAGAAGTCCTTATCAGTAGAGAGAAGTATGGGAATAACCTCTTGACACCTCCCAAACGTCCTTCCATGTGGAAACTTTATCTGGAAAAGTTCCGCGACCCGGTTATACGTATTCTTTTAGTCGCAGCATTCTTTTCCTTAGTGATTGCCATTATTGAAAATGAGTATGCGGAAACAATCGGCATTTTCTTTGCTATTTTTCTGGCAACCGGTATCGGATTCTACTTTGAATACGATGCGAATAAGAAGTTTGACTTACTGAACGCTGTAGGCGAAGAAACACCAGTTACAGTAATCAGAAATGGGAAAGTACGGGAAATTCCCCGTAAGGAGATTGTAGTAGGTGATATCGTAGTTCTGAATACCGGTGAGGAGATTCCTGCCGACGGAATCTTGCTGGAAGCTATTTCCCTGCAAGTGAATGAATCCAACTTGACAGGAGAATTAATGGTCAATAAAACCATTCATGAAGAACTATTTGATGAAGAAGCCACTTATCCCAGCAATGAAGTGATGCGTGGCACCACAGTGGTTGACGGACATGGAATAATGAAAGTAGAACGTGTGGGTGATTCCACCGAAATAGGTAAGGTAGCACGTCAGGCCACCGAACAAAGTGAAGAAGAGACTCCATTGAATATCCAATTGACAAAATTGGCGGGTTTCATCGGAAAAATAGGTTTTACTATTGCCACACTTACCTTTATCGTTTTCACAGCTAAAGACCTTTACTCCTACCTCAGCGTAAATGAAATAACAGACTGGCATGGGTGGATGGCAATAGCCCGCATTGTATTGAAATATTTCATGATGGCTGTCACTTTAATTGTAGTAGCCGTTCCTGAAGGCTTACCGATGAGTGTCACCTTAAGTCTTGCACTAAATATGCGCCGTATGCTGAAAACCAATAATCTGGTACGTAAAATGCATGCTTGTGAAACAATGGGGGCCATTACTGTGATCTGCACCGACAAAACAGGTACATTGACACAAAACCTGATGCAGGTACATGAAGCGAAACTTGATGCCACCAAAGCAGATTTAATAGCTGAAGGGATCAGTGCCAACTCCACAGCTTTCCTTGAAGAAACAGGAGAAAACAAGAAACCATCCGGAGTAGGTAATCCTACTGAAATAGCCTTATTGCTTTGGCTGAATGAACAGGGCAAGAACTATTTGGAATTACGTGAAAATGCAAAAGTTATCAATCAACTTACTTTCTCTACAGAACGTAAGTATATGGCTACATTAGTAGATTCACCTATCCAGCAGAAAAAGGTACTCTATATAAAAGGAGCTCCCGAAATTGTAATGAGAAAATGCAACCTCTCTTCCGAGGAACAGGCTCATTACAATGCCGATCTGCTGGCCTATCAGAACAAGGCAATGCGTACTTTAGGATTAGCTTATAAATTTATCCCTGAAGACTCCGGTAACGATTGTGCCGAACTAGTCAATGAAGGGAATATGATTTTCCTAGGTATCGTAGCTATCAGCGACCCTATTCGTCCGGATGTACCGGAAGCCGTACAGAAATGTCAGTCGGCAGGTATCGGTGTGAAAATTGTTACAGGCGACACTCCGGGAACAGCTACCGAAATTGCCCGCCAAATAGGGCTATGGAAACCTGAAGATACAGACCGGAACCGCATAACAGGGGTAGAATTTGCTGCATTAAGCGATGAAGAAGCTCTGGACCGCGTACTTGACTTGAAAGTAATGAGTCGTGCGCGTCCTATGGACAAGCAACGTCTGGTCCAACTGTTACAGCAAAAAGGAGCCGTAGTAGCAGTAACCGGAGACGGAACAAACGATGCTCCTGCACTGAATCACGCTCAAGTAGGTCTTTCTATGGGAACTGGTACGTCAGTAGCCAAGGAAGCAAGTGACATAACCCTATTGGATGACTCGTTCCACAGTATCGCTACCGCAGTAATGTGGGGACGCTCTCTTTACAAAAACATTCAGCGTTTCATCGTATTCCAGCTGACTATCAACGTAGTCGCATTAGCCAGTGTTTTATTAGGGGCTTTCTTTGGTACAGAACTACCACTAACCGTAACACAAATGCTTTGGGTAAATCTTATTATGGACACTTTTGCCGCCATGGCCTTAGCATCTATTCCCCCCAGTGCAGACGTCATGAATGAAAAGCCACGCAAGACCGATGATTTCATCATCACTAAAGCCATGCGTAAAAATATACTAGGTGTAGGCTTCTGCTTCCTTGCCATACTGATGACATTAATTGTCATTATCAAACAGATGCCAGCAGATTTAGTAGGACAAGCTTTGACGCAATTCTTCACGATCTTCGTGATGCTGCAATTCTGGAATCTATTTAATGCCAGTGTTTTCGGGACCAACCATTCTGTATTCAAGGATTCCCGTCATGCATTAGGCATGCTAAGTGTGGCTATCATTATTTTAGTCGGACAAATTCTGATTGTCGAGTTCGGAGGTAAAGTGTTCCGTACCGAACCTATGAATTTCATGACTTGGGTTTATATTATCGCAGGAACGTCATTCGTATTGTGGATTGGTGAAATCTACCGTTGGATAAAACGAATACAGAAAAAAGACTAAAAAAGAGAATAAAGCACATAAAGAGTTATGGACAGTAAGATTAAAAATGTCGTTTTTGATTTAGGAGGAGTATTAATAAATCTGGATTTTGACAATTGCCTGAATGCTTTTCGTAAAGCAGGATTTCAAGATATAGAGAAACAGGCATGCCAGTTCAGGGGAAAAGGTTTCTTTTCCCAATTTGAATTGGGTGAAATCAGCCCGGAAGAATTCCGGGAAGCCATTCGTAAGGAGGTCAGCGAAGCCCTGTCCGACCATGAAATTGATGATATGTGGAACCTGATGCTACTTGATATTCCTCGTGAAAAGCTGGACTTATTGCTAAAGTTACGCGAACATTATATGGTTTACCTGCTTAGTAATACCAACCGGATACATTGGGATTATGCCTGTGAGCAAATGTTCTGTTATCGGGGATTCCGTGTAAATGACTTTTTTGAAGATATTTTTCTGTCTTTTGAAATGCACAAGGCCAAACCGGAAAAAGACATTTATGAGCAAATGATGAAAGAAGCAAACATCTTGCCCGAAGAAACGTTTTTTATAGATGACTCGGCAATCAATTGCCAGGCAGCAATATCGCTTGGCATACAGTCCTATCATTACCATATTGGAGAAGATTTAAGTTCACTTTTTGAATAATGAAAATAATATCAGATATAAACCATCAAACATTGCCTCCTTCAGTTGCCACTATCGGCTTCTTCGATGGAGTGCATCGCGGACACCGCTTTCTTATTAATCAAGTAAAAGAGGTCGCTGCCAAGGATGGGTTATATTCTGCATTGATCACTTTTCCTGTACATCCCAGACAAGTGATACAAACCGCTTATCATCCGCAATTGCTTTCTTCACCAACAGAGAAACTCGAATTATTGGAAACGATGCAAGTAGATTACTGCTTTCTTCTCCCTTTTACACAGGAACTTTCACTGTTTTCGGCTCGAGAGTTTATGCAGTTGCTACGTAACAAGTTCAATATCCATACATTAGTTATAGGCTACGACCATCGTTTCGGTCACAACCGCAGTGAAAATTTTGAAGATTATTGCCGTTATGGTGAGGAACTGAACATATATATAGTACGCGCGCGAGCTTACACAGACAAAGAGGGAAAAATCAGCTCTTCAGTCATCCGCCAACTATTAAAAGAAGGTAAAGTAAGTCAGGCTGCCAAATTCCTGGGGTATAACTACTATCTGGATGGAACAGTGGTAGATGGCTACAAAGTAGGCAGAAAAATAGGATTCCCTACAGCTAACCTGCAAGTGGATTGTAGCGACAAATTAATTCCCTCGGAAGGAGTTTATGCAGTATATGTATATGTGGAAGGAAAAAAATGGGCAGGAATGTTGAACATAGGACACCGCCCTACTATCAATAACGGCAACAATTTAAGTATTGAAGTGAACATCCTCAATTTTTCGGAGAATATCTACCACAAAGAAATGCGCATTGAGTTCGTAAAGTATCTTCGCCCTGAAGAAAAATATGACACTATAGATGCACTCATTGCCCAAATGCATAAAGACCGGGAAAAAACGGCCAAAATTCTTCTCTAAATACAAGGGAGCATTGTACAGCCTTCCCCTTTTCAAACTACTCTTTCTACACATCTTCGTTTACAGTCAGTTTTGCCTGCTCGAAAACAGTTCATTCTATGTAATTCGGGCAGACAAAATCGCCCCTGCCAGTGAATGCAAACGCTATCGAAAGAATTAATTCACCGATACCAGTCACTTCTTGCATAAAATCTGTTTCTTCATACACTTCCATCCTATAAAGCACGAAAAAAGATATATTTTTATCGTTTTTCGATAATTTTTTTTCGTTTTTCTTTTGTAGTATCAAAATAAGATATACATTTGCATATCGATAAACGATAAATGAATATCGAGAAACAAGAAAGAATAAACACAAACATTAAAATACGAAGTAAAAATGAAAAAGTCAGTATTAAAATCAGTTTTAGCAGCAGCAATTGCAGTAGTAATGATGAGTTGTACAACAACAGCAAACGCACAAATAAGAAACACAAAGTACATCTACGGTCAGAATGACACAAACACAACCGTGTACACACTGAATGAAGACGGCAAAACATTGACACGCAAACTGAAGTATGAGTACAAACACGATGAAAATGGTCAGGTAATTGAGAAAAAAGCTTATCGCTGGGATGCTTACCGGGAACTGTGGAAGCCGGCCTATCTGCTTACCGTAACTCCCGGAGTCTATGAAATCAAACTCAACTACGCTGAATGGAACGCCAAAGAGAGCACTTTCAACCATAACAAACAAGAAAGTATTTACCGTGAAGGCAACAACGCAAACTTGTTGGCCGACACACAAAACAAAAAGTAATGGAAACTTTGAATGAAACACAAACCCAAAATAAGAATGCGACCAGCCTGTGGCAAACCATAGGAATGTACATAGGAATGATGGTCGGATTTTTATATCCGCAAATAGGATTAGGCTTGGGTATGCTTTTGGGAATAGCTTTGGGAAGACTGGTCCTGACCAAGATTCCTGTCAACACCCCACTGGCCCAAAGAGCACAACAAAAAAGCGCAATTATCCTTATTTTAGCATTTCTTATCCTATTCATGAACCATTGGTACGTTCCATGCAAACATGCCATTGCTCACTTGATGAACTAAAAACAAATCAACCAAATTTAAAAGACAACCAGATGAAAACAACCATGATTTTGATCGCACCAAGGAGAAACCCAAGGATGCTTACTTAAAGAAACAGATACCCTCAGGACGGATGCGGAAGTCCGTCCTACCCCTTAATTCAAATCCATTTTAAACCAATAAACATTCTATTATGGGACGCGCAATTAAATTAGTACTTTATTACTTCGCTTATCAGTTAGCTTTCACCTTCCTGGTAGGACTTCCGTCGGGAATTATTAAAGTGATGAACGAAATTTCAGAAAATGATAATCTGGCTTATGCCACCGGTAAGAATACAGCCTCTATGACAGGACTCGTTATGGTACTGGCAGGAATAGCCATGATCTGGCACCTGATCTACTTTAAATACGTTCAATTCAACAAGACAAGCTGGACTGAAGTACCTGCAAAAACCATTTTATTGAGTATTCCCTTCATTATAGCAGCCATGTTCATCTGCAATGTAGCCAGCGAATTCATAGAACTGCCCAACCTAGTGGAAGACACATTCATAGGAATGAGCCGCAATGTATTCGGCATCATCGCCATTGCCGTCATGGCGCCTCTGGTAGAAGAGTTGCTGTTCCGTGGAGCCATTGAAGGGCATTTCCTGCAAACCGGAAAAAGACCCGGTATGGCAATCCTCCTGTCAGCACTCATTTTCGGTCTCATCCATGTCAATCCGGCACAAGTACCTTTCGCCTTCTGTCTGGGATTGGTATTCGGATGGCTTTATTACCGCACAGGAAGCATTATACCGGGAATGATAGGGCATTTTCTAAATAACTCCCTAGCTACCATTGCCATGGCTACATCAACCCAAGAAGAGTTGAATGAAAAAACGGTTGATATGATTGGCGCCACACCTACTTACATCCTTTTGGCAGCCGCCATAATCATCCTAGTCGGCATGTATTTCTATCTGAACAAACATTTGCCACAGCCGGGAACACCCTCTGAAGTCACTAACACACAAGCATAAATATAACAATGAAAACAAAATTAAATATCCTATGTTTCCTGCTGCTGATAGCCTTTGCCGGATGTATGTACAACGCATTCCTGGGAGGTATGGAAGGCGCCAGTGATGCCTCACGCGGTGACATAGGAAACAAACTGCAACCCTTGTTTTATGTGAACGTTGTTCCTACAGAAGGAAATGAATTGAATGATTCAATCCCCAGTGTCATAGAAAAAGGGAACTTCCTGAAGTATCACATAACAAGTATAAAAATAGAACAGGAAAATACACCCAAAGACGCCCTTATTCAACTAGTTATGGGAATAATAGCCATACCCTTTAGTCTGATCACCTTGGGCGCTCTTTATTGTTTCATCAGACTGATACTTTCTATCCGTAAAAAAGACCTGTTCAATCCCAGTAATGTTTTCCGGGTACGCCTCATTAGTACAACCATCATTGTAACAAGTATCATCAAAACACTGGCACAATATATCAATTATGACATAGCTACCCACAGCATCCAATTATCCGGATACCAGGTAGAAAGCGTACAGATTCCTTGGAGCATGTTCCTGTCAGCCCTATTGCTGGCCATTTTTGCCGAAATATATGCCCAGGCCATCAAACTGAAAGAAGAACAAGATTTAACCATTTAAAAAAACAAAGCAGACTATGAACAAGTTCAGAATATTAGGTGTCATAGCCATTATAGCCATCATTGCAAACTTCTTTGGAGGATTGGATGAAAAGTGGAAAGATTTCAAGAAAGGATTTGAAGATGGACATAACAGTGCAATGGAAATATATGAGCCTGGACGCCACATTATACCCCATCATGCAACCTCAGTCAAACTGAATGTAGAGCCGTTACCTGAAACTACTGTCGATTCACTGAGCAACAACCGCGTGGACTGGACACTCCCCTACACAGTGACTGAAATAGAAACGTATGCCAAGCCATCGGCCTGGCACATCCTTGTCATGGGACTTGCCATACCCGGAATATTCCTTTTTCTCATCGGTTTCTGCTCATTGATCCGGTTGCTCATTTCCATCTCACGCCGCGAAGTATTTACATCTGCCAATGTACGGCGCCTCCGTTGGTTTGCATACACCAGTGCAAGCTTGGAAATCCTCATAGCTGTTGACGAATGGATTGTAGGAAACGCAGCAGTTGAGCAAATCAGCCTGCCGGGCTACAAAATCATCAGCTATGCCGGTTATTCTCCCGACTGGGTAGCTGTGATAATTCCCATTCTTTTTGCCGAGATATTTGCTATCGGGGCAAAAATGAAAGAAGAACAGGATTTAACCATTTAAGAAAAATGCCATGAAAGAAAAAAATACTTTCCCCTCAAAAAGAAAAAGCATCTTTTATTTGATACTTTGCCTGATAGCTACTCTGTTTGTAAGTTCATTCATCTATTTCCTTGTGTTACATCCATCGTTGGACAACAAAATAGTGAGGATATCGATCAACATTGGATGGACTTGCTTCTGTCTGTATGCCTTTAATAAACTGACACAACGCCACACCCTTTGGTGGCGCGCAGTAGATGAGAACCCGAATAAACCCAAAATGAATTGATCTATGCCAATTATAGTAAATTTAGACGTAATGATGGCGAAACGAAAAATTTCGCTGGGAGATTTAGCCGAAAAGATAGACCTGACTCCTGCTAACCTTTCCATATTGAAAACCGGGAAAGCGAAAGCCATCCGTTTCTCTACCCTTGAGGCTATTTGCAGGGAACTAGATTGCCAGCCCGGAGATATTTTAGAATATAGAGAAGAAGATGAATAATATAAACAGCCACATATACAAACACTCTGACACCATAAAATTCTCATATCTTTAATCCGGATACTCTGACCGATAAAGCATTTCAATTGCCATACCGGCAGAGTATTTTCACCTTATACCTAAAATTTTCTTATCACTTCCCGACACGCTTTAGCCAATATTCCCTAAAAATACACTACTGATAAAAACAAATATTGCATAAGCGCCATATAATCCCATGATTATCCGTATCTTTGCAGCGAATTAGATATTTGAAAATAAATGAAGACATTTGAAGAGTTAGGCGTTTCCCCGGAAATACTAAAAGCGATTAAAGAAATGGGATATGAGAATCCCATGCCGGTACAAGAAGAAGTAATACCGTATTTATTGGGAAACGGCAACGATGTAGTAGCCCTAGCACAAACAGGGACTGGAAAAACAGCCGCATTTGGTCTGCCGCTTATCCAAAAAGTTGACGTAAAGCACCGTGCACCTCAAGCACTAATTTTATGCCCCACACGCGAATTGTGCTTGCAGATTGCAGGCGATCTGAACGATTACTCCAAGTACATTGACGGGCTGAAAATCCTTCCCGTATATGGTGGTTCATCCATCGAAAGCCAAATACGCATGTTGAAAACAGGCGTACATATTATTGTGGCTACTCCCGGACGACTGATTGATCTAATAGAAAGAAAGGTTGCCAAACTAGAAACGATTACAGATGTAGTAATGGACGAAGCCGATGAAATGCTGAATATGGGATTTACTGATAGCATAAATGCTATCCTTGAAAAAGTTCCTGAAGACCGGAATACCTTGATGTTCTCGGCTACCATGAGTCCGGAAATCTCACGCATCGCCAAAAAATATCTGCATGACGCAAAAGAAATCACTATCGGTACCAAAAATGAGGGTAGTAAAAACGTCAATCACATAGCCTATTTAGTACACGCTAAAGACAAATATGCCGCATTGAAACGTATCGCGGATTATTATCCACAGATTTATGGCATCATTTTCTGTCGTACCCGTAAAGAAACTCAGGAAATTGCAGATAAATTAATACAAGACGGTTATAACGCAGACTCTTTGCACGGTGAGCTCTCACAAGCCCAGCGCGACTTAGTGATGCAAAAATTCCGCCAACGCCATTTACAGCTTTTAGTTGCTACTGACGTAGCAGCCCGTGGCCTAGATGTAAATGACCTTACTCATGTCATTAATTATGGCTTGCCCGATGATATAGAAAGCTATACTCATCGTAGTGGTCGTACAGGACGTGCCGGAAAAACAGGTATTTCTATTGCCATCATCAACCTGCGCGAAAAAGGAAAGATGCGTGAGATAGAACGAATCATCAACAAAAAATTTATCATGGGTGAGATGCCCAGTGGTAAACAAATTTGCGAGCAGCAATTGATTAAATTGATAGATGACATAGAAAAGGTAAAAGTAAACGATGAAGAAATTGAATCCTTCCTACCCGGAATCTATCGTAAACTGGAATGGCTTTCAAAGGAAGATCTGATAAAGCGCGTGGTGTCAATGGAATTTAACCGCTTCTTGGAATACTATAGTAACGCTCCGGAAATAGAAATTCCCAGCACAAATGACCGTCGCAGCGAACGTGGCTCCAAAGAACGCAAGGATCATGGCAGTGCTCGTGAAAAGACAGAGCGTAAAGCAGAAAAAGGATACACCCGTCTATTCCTGAATGTAGGAAAGACAGACGGTTTCTATGCCAACCAAATCATAGAACTGATTAACCGCAACATGAAGAAGCAACGTACTACCATCGGACGAATAGACCTGATGCAGAATTTCTCTTTCTTCGAAGTAGCAGAAAATCAGGCACAGGACGTGATTAAAGCATTGAACAAGGTTAATCTGAATGGCGGCCGGAAAATTGTAGTAGAAGTTGCCGGTGACAATAATGGCAAAAACGACAATGGCGAACGCAGAAGCAGTGCAGCAAGGAATGCTTCATTCGGCAAAAAAAGTGACAGGTCCAATAAAAAAACGACCTCAAAAGAAGGAAGACCCAGCCGTGCGGAACGTGGCTACATTGAAGAACGCGGTCCCAAAACGAAAGACGACTGGAAACAATTCTTTAACAGCGATAACAATAAGAAAAAGAAATCCAAGAAATGAGGAAGCCAACTTCATGAAAGAGAATTGGGCATAGTAGAAATATGCAAATAACATCCACTTCTCTCGAATAATAGCGGAGCAGGCAGAATTGAAACAACCTGTCATTTCAAGGACATTCCGCAAATAATACGATAAATCCAACTGACTCATAATGAATCAGTTGGATTTATCGTATTATTCAAAAAAAGATTTGCCGAATATCCTTGTTTACATCGAATTAATATTAACAGTTTTTTTGCCATCTTCCGGATGAAAGATTATATGACAAACTATCGGAACTTTGACATACCCAAGCTTCCTGACATTTCATACTTTTCTTTTAGTCTGTCAATTTCAGTTCATCGACCAAACGGGAAGCTTTCCCATATTTTTCAATCATGTAAAGAACATAGCGGATATCCACCCCGATACAACGCTGCAAATTAGGTTCAAAAACAATATCTCCACTCATTGCTTCCCAATTCCCGTCAAAAGCAAGACCTATTAATTCCCCTTTTCCATTAAACATTCCACTACCGGAATTCCCTCCCGTAATATCATTATCCGAAATAAAGCAAACATTCATATTACCATCTCCGGTAGCATAACGTCCGAAATCCTTCCTTCTCAAGCATTCGACTACAGAAGGAAGCACATCGAAATCACTATCTCCCTTATACTGCCTTATCTTGTCAAAAATACCTTTTGTCGTCGTAAAGTAAGAATATTCAATAGCATCTTTCGGTGAGTAACCACCCACCATGCCAAAACTCAGACGCATAGTAGAATTAGCATCCGGATAAAACACCCTATCTGCCTCCATCTCACGCATTGCTTCATTCAACAAACGTTCATTTTTCTCAATATTCACACTAGCTTCTTCCACCGACTGATTGAATTCATAAAATTTCACCAACATATCAATAGCAAAAGAAGCCGCAGGGTCATCAAACAAGACATAAGTAGTATCCCCCTTCACCACCTGTTCAAACCCATGCGGTGTCTTTAAAGAGGAACGAGCATACAAATCATCTACATAAGCTTGGTAATCACCTTTAAAATCTTTCTCTATCAATGGATAAACATCAGGTAAAAATTCCTTGCCTACCTCAGCCGCATATTCTTTCAACATAGCCACAAAGACTTGTTTATCCACACTTATATCCATATTGGCATAAATCTCCAACAATTGCCGCATATTACGCTCCAAATCACTTTCCTCTGCCTCAAAATCAAAATTCAGTACAGCTAAGGCTGCCGTAATCAACTCCGGTCCATTGGCAAATGTTTCTCCAAAATATGCCATAGCCCGTGCCGCATTTCTACGATTACGATAATTTAACTCCAATTCTGTCAAAACCCTTGCATATTTGCTTCGTTTATCAGGTGCCCGACGAATCCATTCTTGCAACTGGCGCTCCAAAGCTTGTTTTTTCTCTATCACTTTCAACTCTTTTACCGCTTGATTCATCCCTATACTATTCTTCCAATAGTTAGAGCTTTGTGCATACTTGGAAGCATATTTAATGCGGATATCATCACTTTTTTCCATTGCATTTTTCCAGATAGCCTGCTTGATGGTACGGACATTAATCATAGCGGCATTATCCGTATTAATCCTTTCGTCTATCCCAAATGAAGACAAATACCTGCTGGTAGAACCGGGATATCCCATAGTCATGCAAAATGAACCTTGTTCATACCCGCCCAAAGAAACAGGAGCAAAATAATCCGGATGATAAGGCACATTCTCCGGAGAATAAGCTGCCGGTTGATTATTCTGATCAGCATAAATACGGAAGACAGAGAAATCCCCGGTATGGCGGGGCCATACCCAATTATCTGTATCTCCGCCAAACTTACCCACAGAAGAGGGAGGAGCAAATACCAAACGAACATCATAATAATCTTTATACACAGACAGATAAAACTCATTGCCACCATAAAAAGGAGTTATCTCAGCACGTAGCAACGTATCATTCGCCACAGCTTCCTGAGCAATCAATGTGGAAATAGAATCTACAATCAGCGCACGGTCATTTTCCTTTGTTCCGACTGGAATAGCTTGCAACACACGCTTCGTCACATCCTCTGTGCGTATCAGAAAACTGACAAATAAATCCGGATTAGGAAGCTCCTTACTTAAGGAGTCGGCTACAAAACCATCTCGCAAATAATCATGCTCCACAGAACTATGCTGCTGAATGGCATCATACCCACAATGGTGGTTAGTAAAAACCAAGCCATCCGGAGATACAACAACCCCCGAGCAAAAACCTCCAAAACTAACAACAGCATTAGCCAATGCTTTTCCTCCGGGATTATACAATTGTTCAGATGAAAGTTCCAATCCCATTTCTTTCATCACTTGTTGAGTTTGTTTGCTAAGGCAACAAGGAAGCCACATTCCCTCATTACCCCATATACATAAAGGCAGGAAAGACAGCAGCAATAGTAGTTTTTTCATGGTTTTACTCTACAATTAATTTAAGTTTTTTCGCCCCGACACGTGCCTTCAACCATTCGGAAATCTTTTCCTGTTCTTTTCCTACAGGTTTTTTACTGAATTTCATCAAGACTATTGTCAATGTGTCCGTTTGGGTTGAGTCTACCTGCAATTCCACAGTCTTCGCCATGGCTATAGCTTCTGCTGCAGGATAAAGTACTTTAAGTTCGGGAATTATCTTTTTATCTACGGTATTGTATGCGGCATATACATTAAGTTCGTTTTCCAAAGACTTAATCTTTTCCTGCTGCTCCAGCAAACGTTTCTCACTATTCTTATAAAAGTCCTCCATCACTTGCGCCTTTATACTGCCAATATCCATCGCATCATTATTCATTCCTTGAAGAACAACCAGTTTGGTTCCTGCCAGATTAAAAAGTTTCAAGTTATCCCTTGCGGTTGCTATTTCTGTTTCCGAAACCTCATTGCCTATTAGCACAACACGTATTTCCTTCTTCTCGAAAGAAATCTTCCGGTCTATTACTTGGGTATTATTAAAATTCAGCTCCTCGTTGATAAAGTTGTTGGCAGAAGCTTCATAAATAGTACTTTTTACAATGCCATAAGTCAGATAAACAGCAGGACACATCGTAGCCAAAGTAATAAAAATAATATATTTCTTTACCAATTTCTCACGCTCCTTATCCACAAACTCCTTACGTTGGAAATGCATGACACGCACCCCGATAAAAGTAGCCAGACTGATAAATACTGAATTGATAAAATACAAATAGAACGCACCTAAAAAATAAAGTAAATTTCCGGTAGCAAGCCCGAATCCGGCAGTACACAAAGGCGGCATCAAAGCCGTAGCAATAGCTACCCCCGGAATAACATTCCCCTTCTCCTTTGTAGACAAGGCGATAATACCGGCCAAGCCACCGCATAAAGCTATAAGCACATCATATATAGTAGGAGAAGTACGTGCCAGCAACTCCGATTGTACTTCATCCAACGGAGTCAGCGAAAAATAAATCGTGGATGTAATCACACTAAATACAGTCGCCACCAAATAACTTTTCAGAGAACGTTTCAACAGTTCAAAATCATTCTGTCCGATAGCCAGCCCCACTCCCATAATCGGCCCCATCAGCGGAGATATCAACATAGCACCGATAATCACTGCCGTAGAATTCACATTCAAGCCCAATGAAGCAATAAAAATTGCGAATATAAGAATCCACAAATTAGTTCCTTTGAACTCAACACCGTTACGAATACTTTCTACAATCAAGGCTTCATTATCCTTATCCTTGCGCAAATCAAGATATTCACCAAAGAACTGCTTTATATAAGGCACATTCTTCAAATCATTCTTCAGGTCACTCATAGCTATTTCTTTATGTATCGGTTTATAACAGGTATCTGTTGCAAGGGGAAGTCCGTTTTCACAATATATGCCACAAACAATAACAACAGTAATGTACGAACACCCAACAACAAGAATATATTTTGAATAGGAAGATAAACTGAAACAATGTAAAGTACCAGCGCTAACGCCACATAGTTACCTATCGCTTTCAAATCATAATTAATAGGATATTTTTTCTGCCCTACAAAATAAGAGAGAAGCATAGCTACTCCATATCCGGCAAAACCTGCCCACGCACACGCCATATAGCCAAACACCGGAATAAGGAAAATATTTATCAGGATAATGATACTGCATCCCACCAATGAAAAATAAGCTCCCCATTTTGTTTCATCAATCAGCTTATACCAAAAAGAAAGATTGAAATAAATACCCATAAACATTTCGGCAGCCATGACAATAGGTACAACTTTAAGCCCTACCCAATAATCACGTCCTAAAATATAACGCAATATATCAAGGTAAAACATAACAGCCAAAAAGGCCAGCAAAGTGAAGATAATGAAAAACTTCATCGCTTTGGCATACATTTCCCGACTATCCTTTTCTTTACTCTTACTAAAAACAAACGGCTCGTATGCAAACCGGAAAGCCTGTGTCAGCATGGCCATTATCATAGCTATTTTACTGGCAGCCCCATAAATACCCAACTGGATGGTCGCCTCCGCCTTATCAGGATAAACAAACGGAAAAATAATTTTATCGGCTACCTGATTTAAGATTCCGGCAATACCCAGAATCAATATCGGGAAAGAATAATGCAGCATACGCCGCAACAACTCCCTGTCCAGCACATATCTGAAGCCCACCAATTCTTTCCACATACACAGCATCACCAAAGAAGTACAAGCCAGATTTATAGCAAAAGCCACTCCGACATTCTCTCCTTTCATACCTACAAAATAAGCGATATTCAAGGCAATGCTGGCAAAAATGAACAACAATTTCAATGCAGCGAACTTAACAGGGCGTTTCTTATATCGCAAATAAGCAAAAGGAATAGCTTGGAAAGCATCCATTGCGACTACAATCAGCATCATCCCCATATACCACGGATGCTCTCCATATCCCAAGAAACCTGCTATGGGATGCAGAAAAGAAAGACAAACGATTAAAAACAAGAGCGCAGTCGCCCCTACCGAAAGCAAAGTAGTGGAATAGACGCGCATCGGATCATCCACCCCCTTATTGGCAAACCGGAAAAATCCGGTTTCCATACCATATGTTAAAAGCACCATCAGCAAGGCAGTTATAGCATACATATTGGTAATGATACCATAGCCCCCCGATTCCACAGGCAAAGCGTTGGTATATATCGGTACTAACAAATAATTCAGGAACCGCCCGATGATACTACTCATCCCATATATGGCTGTTTCCTTGGCTAATGCTTTTAATCCTGCCATCTTTTAATCATCAAATAATGTCTTCTGACTATTATAAATGCTCCGTCCCAGGTGCATATAGGCCAGTTCCGTGACCTCACGTCCACGCGGAGTACGTTTTAAGAAACCTTCTTTAATCAAAAAAGGTTCATAAACCTCCTCTATTGTTCCGGCGTCTTCACCCAAAGCGGTTGCAATAGTAGTCAGCCCCACAGGACCTCCCTTAAACTTATCTATAATAGTACATAAAATCTTGTTATCTATCTCATCCAGTCCATACCTGTCAATGTTCAAGGCTTCCAAAGCAAACCGGGCAATTTCCACATCAATCCTTCCGGAACCTTTCACCTGGGCAAAATCACGGACGCGCCTCAACAGCGCATTTGCAATACGGGGCGTTCCACGGCTGCGCGAAGCAATCTCACCCGCCGCTTTCACGTCACAAGGCACATTCAATATAGTAGCTGAACGACGGATAATGCTTGTCAATACATCATCGTCATAATACTCCAAATGAAGATTAATTCCAAAACGGGCACGCAAAGGCGCAGTCAGCAACCCACTCCGGGTAGTGGCTCCAACCAAAGTAAACGGGCTCAACTCCAACTGGATACTACGCGCCGAAGGTCCCTTGTCTATCATTATATCGATACGATAATCCTCCATGGCAGAATACAGATATTCTTCTACCACAGGGCTCAACCGATGTATTTCATCAATAAAAAGCACATCATTGGGTTCCAGGCTGGTCAGTACTCCCGCCAAATCACCCGGTTTATCCAGCACCGGTCCTGAGGTCACTTTAAAACCTACTCCCAGTTCATTGGCAATGATATTACTTAAGGTCGTCTTGCCCAAGCCGGGAGGTCCGTGCAAAAGAACATGGTCTAACGCCTCGGCCCGCAGACGCGCCGCCTTGACAAAGATGCGCAGATTATCCACTACCTTATCCTGCCCGCTGAAATCTTCAAAATTCAGCGGACGTAAGGCATTCTCAAAATCGCGTTCTTTAGTTGTGAGCTGTTGCTCGCGTATATCAAAATTTTCTTCCATTTTTTTGTTTATGACACAAAGGTACAAAAGATATTATTATTATAGAAAGAAAGATGGAGGAATTCATTTTCAGTCCCTCTCTGGTCCTTCTTTTCAACATTATTATTGTATTAATTATTATTCATTATGGGAATTACATTAGGAAAGAAACAATTGAACAAAGGAAGAGTTTCGCTTTATTTGAATTACAGTTATAACGGGAAACGCCGCAAAGAGTATTTGGGCATCATCCTGGACGCTCCTACCAGTGCAGAGCGAAGAGCGGAAAACAGAAACAAGGTACTAATTGCCAGGCAGATAAGAGCAAAGAAGGAACTAGAATTCTTATCTGTTGAATATCATCTGAACGATATAGAAAATACATTCGATGATATACTTCCAACAGATAAAAGCAATGTTCCCGATTTCTATATTCTGATAGGACAATACCTGGATACCTATCACAAAAAGGACAAGAAAATGGTCAGGGCATGTATCACCTATCTGCGACTGTTTACAAGAAAGAAAAGCTTACCTGTAACCCTTCTCACAAAAGATTTTTGTATAAATTTTCTTGAGTATCTCAGGGATCATCTCCGAGGTAACACTCCCATCGGATATTTCAAGAAATTCAGAATGTGCATCAATAAATGTATAGAAAAAAAGTTAATGACCTCTAACCCTACAGATGGTATCCGCCTGATGCAGTTTGATGAGGTAACCAAAGCAATCCTCAGCTTAAAAGAGATTCAGAAACTTGCTATCACTCCATGCCCCAACAACGAAGTAAAAAGGGCATTCTTGTTCTCTTGCTATTGTGGGCTGCGCTGGTGTGATGTGCACCAACTGCAATATAAAGACATAGATTTCTCATCAAACCGCCTTACTATTCTACAACAGAAAGTACAGTCACACTCCAAAAACGCAATCTTGCATCTAAACTTAAACCACACTGCCATCAAGCTCCTGCAAAGACATAAAGGCATTAACGAGGAGTTGGTATTCGGGCTCCCCTCCTATTCTTACACACTAAGAATTTTAAACAAATGGGTCAAAAGGGCTAATATACACAAGCACATCACCTTCCACTGTGCCCGGCACTCATTTATCACCAACATTATGGCAAATGGAGCTAATATCAAGACCGCCGCCAGCCTTGCAGGACATTCTACTACCCGGCACACTGAAAAATATGTTCATATCATAGATGAACTCAAACAAAAAGCAGTAGATAGTTTACCGGATATTATTGTCAATTATAAATAAAAAAGGACCTGAAACGGCCCTTACATCATTAAAGTTGTCACGCATATAACTGGTGTTCAAACAATTAGTATTACTGTATAGTATCCGGCACGAATACGACCTACCTGAGTAATGCGGTGAACAACTACTTCGGAT